>Ga0082335_1000951_pt1 | contig 67301 bp, 68 predicted proteins | sample Subgrocontami58m_FD_72375 | JGI IMG/M metagenome (GOLD analysis project Ga0082335, IMG submission 72375) | Subsurface groundwater microbial communities from S. Glens Falls, New York, USA - GMW37 contaminated, 5.8 m (SPADES assembly) (version 2) ... | reverse complement strand
CGCCACGGGCGGCCGCCCCCTGGGCGCGGGCCCCGGGCCCAACCCCCCCCCTTCACCCCTCATTATGCCCCGGCAACCGGATCGTCAGCATCAACGCACTCAAGCTCTTCCCATGCGGATCAATCGCCAGGGACCGCGTCACCCCGCCCCCCAACGCATTCTCCAGCACGAAATTCAACGCCCGCAACTGCGGCAGCTCATACCGCCGCACCGGCCCCGGTGTCAGATGCCCGAAATGCGCCAGCACCCGTTCGGCCGTCAGCTCCCGTTGCAGCACCTGCCAGCCTTCTTCGCTATAGGCGGTGACCGAGATGTTGGACGTATTCCCCTTGTCCCCGGCGCGCGCGTGGGCCAGGTCGTAAACCAGCGTGCTCATGCGGCGCGGTCCATGATGATATCCGGTTTCACCCATTCGCGCGGGATCAGCACCGATTTCACCGCCAGGATCTGGCGCGCCCCGAAATTGATGCCGCCCCCGGCGCCGGTCGGCCCCTGCATGTGCAGGCTGCGCACTTCCGCGCCCACCGCCTCGGCCGCTTTCTTGTCGGTGGTGCGAGCCGCGATCCGCAAACGCACCTCATACGGCTCCGGTGCCTGTTCAGTGTCGTTGCCGTGCAGGGAGTTCATGCCGATCAGGTCGATGCGCATTTCCTCATAGCTGAAGCCGCGGCGGCGCAGGCGCTCCTTCACCACCTCGATGCCCAGTTTGGCGCGGGCAACGGCGTTGATCCCGGCGAAGCCCATCTCGCCGGAGCCCATAAAGCCGTCGAAATACCCCACAACGACCTTGTAGGTGGCGGTCCGGGGTTTTCCGCGCGCCCCTTGCAACGACACGCGGTCCTTCTCCACCTGACGGAAGGTCACATTGGACGCATCCAGCACGCAATCCGGGGTGATGTAGGCAGATGGATCATGCATCTCATACAGCAGTTGCTCGGTGCAGGTCGCGACATCCAGCCGCCCGCCGGACCCCGGGGTTTTCGACACCTCCACCCGTCCGTCAGCCCAGACATCGGCCAGCGGGTAACCCAGGCCGGCCAGATCCTCGACTTCTTTCTTGCCGGGATCGGCGAAGCAGCCGCCGGTCAACTGGCCGGAACATTCCAGCAGATGGCCCGCCAGGGTCCCGTTGGCGAGTTTTGCGTAGTCGTCATACGACCAGCCGAACGCATGCAGCATGGGTCCCAGGAACAGCGCCGGATCGGCCACCCGCCCGGTGATCACCAGATCGGCGCCGGTGGCGAAACCCTGCGCCACCACATCCGCGCCCAGATAGGCGTTGGCCGAGGCCATCCGCGGCAGCAACGATTCCAGCGGCGCGCCATCCTCCATCAGGACCAGTTCCGGATGCGCGCGCATGATGTCCGTGACCTCGTCGCCCTGCACCACGGCGCAGCTATAGTCCGGGCAGCCCCAATCGGGCGCGTGCTTGCGCAGCACGCGGGCGGCCCCCATCGGGTTGGCCGCGCCCATATTGGTGACGATCTTGATGCCGCGTTGCAGCGCCGGGGGCATGATCGCCTCCATGCGTTCCAGCAGCACCGGCGTGTAGCCCTTGGTCGGGTCCTTGGCGCGATCCAAGGTTTCCCGCGCGATGGTGCGTTCGGCCAGGCATTCCATGGCGAGGTAATCGAGGTCCCCCCGCTCCACGATCTCTACGCCGGGTGGGATGCGATCGTCGGAAAATCCGGCGCCGCAGCCGATTCTGATCCTGTCTCGTGCCATTGGGGCTCCCCCTGATGGTGCCCATGCTACGCGGCATCCTGGCCGATGGTCCACGTCCCGCCGGCTGTTTGTGTCGTCGGAATCCTTGCGGGAACTCTGCCACGGTCCCGCCGAGATATGGATGCCGATCCGTGTGCTGACAGAGCCTATGATCGGAACGCCAGGCACTTCCCCGCACGGAGACGATGCCCGATATGCAGGGGAACGACAGGGCGGACCGCCCAATGACAGGCCCAAATGACAGCAGGAACGGGAGGACGCGGATGCGGATCGGCTTTATCGGCCTCGGGATCATGGGTGGGGCGATGGTCGCCAACCTTCTGAAATCCGGGCTCAAGGTCACCGTCCACGATCGCAACCGGGCCGCCGCGGACCGCCATCTGGCGGCCGGCGCCGCATGGGCGGGCTCCGCGCGAGAGGTCGCCTTGCGGTCGGACACGATCTTCACCTGCCTCCCCGACCTGCATGCGATCGAGACGGTGGCCCTCGGCGAGGACGGCATCCTGGCCGCCATCCAACCTGGTCACGCCTATTTCGAGATGTCGACCAATTCGCCCGATCTGCTGAAGCGCCTGCATGCCGCCTTCGCCGCCAAGGGTGCCGCGATGCTGGACGCACCGGTCAGCGGCGGCGCCGGCGGGGCGGTGCTGGGGCGGCTGGCGATGTGGGTAGGCGGCGATCGTGACGCGTTCGACCGCTGCAAGCCTGCCCTCGATGCGATGGCGGACCGAGTGGTGCATGTCGGACCCATCGGCTCCGGCCTGGTCACCAAGCTGGTGCATAACTGTTCCAGCCAAGCGATGCAGGCGGCCCTGGCCGAGGCATTCGTGCTGGGGGTGAAGGCCGGCGCCGAACCGGTGGCGCTGTGGGAGGCGATCCGGCAGGGCTCCATCGGCCGCCGCCGCACCTATGACGGACTGGTCGATGAGTTCCTGCCGGCCCATTACGAACCGCCGAGTGCTGCGCTGCGGATCGTGCACAAGGACATGATGGTGGCGACCGAATTGGGGCGGGAACTCGGCGTGCCGATGCGGTTTGCCAATCTGGCGCTGGCCGACATCGCGGAGGCGATGAACCGTGGCTGGGCCGAACGCGATGCGCGCTGCGTCATGCTGCTGCCACAGGAACGCGTCGGCGTGCATATCGCGGCGGATCCGGAACGGATCGAGGCCGTGCTGCGCAAGGACCCGCCGGCCCCGACCGACACGAAGCGGGGCACGGGGGAGTAGCGGATCAGCCGGTGCTCCTGCCGTCCTCGCTCATGGACGGGCCGCATCCCCGGGGTGGTCGCATCTGGCGTCCGGGCGCGCGAAGTCTCACCGTTTCGTCGGGGGCCCTTGAAGGAGAGGCAGAAATTCGTCTGCCCCGCCGCCAGGTGCGACCACCCTGGGCGCATCCGTGATGGCGCCGACAGCCGGGGCCACGTCGCGGCAACCATGGAGCCGCGACCATGATCGTGCGACCATGACCTTGCCCCGGCACCAACCGGGCTGACAGCGGAACCGCGCAGCGACGCCCCGGCTGTGCGACGGACGGCTTATGCGTCTCGGTGCGCACCTGCGTGCTGCGTCAGAACCACAGGGCAGGGATTTTCCCCAAGGCGGCCGGTGCCGAGATCACAGGGTACATCGGCATGCGGTTGGTGACCGATTGCCGCACCATCGAAACGATATGTCCGGCCACATGCGCGCAGTGCTGATGGATGTCCGGCACCGCGGTGATTTCCCACAGCGCGCTTCGACACACCGGTCCGACCCCAAGCAGACAGTCTGACACGACGCCGGTCGCGCCGAACAGGGCTCCGGTCTCGGTGATCGGTTATTGACACCGCCGCCTGACTGATGGGCCGGGGTAGGCCCGATCGGGTGCGCGGGTTGCCGGTCGCGTTGCCGCAGGTCGGTTGGCGGCCGGACCCAATGGCGACCGGCGGGCCAATTTCCGGATTGAGCCTGAGCGTGATATCCGGGCAAACGATCCCAGCAAATGATCCGGGCAGACGGGCCACCGGCTGATGCTCCGGGAAGACTCCGGACGAACGACCAAGGGCGACTCGACGCAATGCTGTCCAGCAAGGGAAAATACGCCGTCCGTGCAGCCACCATGCTGGGGGAGAAATTTGCCTCTCAGGCATGGACGCCGACTGTCGAAATCGCCGAACGGGAACATATTCCGCAGAAGTTCCTGGAGGCGATCCTGGTACAGTTGCGCGATCACGGTCTCGTTGAAAGCCGCCGAGGATCGCAGGGCGGCCATCGCCTGTCCCGCGATCCGGGGACGGTGTCGGTTGCCGACATCATTCGCTCGATCGACGGTCCGCTGGCCCTGACCCCATGTGCGAGCGTAACCCGCTTTCGGCCCTGCACGGACTGCGTGGATATCGACTCATGCCGTCTGCGCCATCTGATGAAAGACGCCCGGGACGCGGTCGCGAATGTGCTGGAGAACTGCTCCTTGGCAAACCTCGCGGTCTTCGCCTGAGTGGACCCGTGACGGCTCGCCGCTCAGGCTCTCGACAGGGTACGTCCGTCGTTGCAGCCGTGGTGGCGCTGCGTCAGACGCGCTCGCTCAACCCGATCGCCAGGCGGCAGCCGGTTTTGATTGCCGCCGACAGCAACCGATAGCCTGGAGCCGCCTCGGCGCCGTGATCCAGGGCGGTGTCGCGGTGTTCCCGTTCCTCGGCGCGGAAGGTTTCCAGGGTCGCCCGCAAGTCCGGCTCGGTGTCGCCCAGGGCATCGATCTGCGCGGTGTAATGCGCGTCGATGGCCTCCTCCACCGCGACGGTGCAGGCCATCGCGGCCTTTTCCCCCAGCAGCGCGGTGACCGCGCCCAGGGCGAACCCGGCCAGATGCCAGAATGGTAGCAACGCGGTCGGTCGCACCCGGCGATCCGCGACAAGCTTGTTGAACGTATCCAGGTGCTGTTGCTCCTGCGCCTGCATATGCCGCAGCAGCGCGGCCTTGCGGCCGCCCCCCAACACCGCGAGTTGTCCGGCGTAGATCCGCGTGGCGCCATACTCGCCGGCGTGATCCACCCGGATCATCCGCTCCAAGACCTCCTGCCGTGGGACATCGCCCGGCAGGGTGCGGGATGGTTCTGTCATCGCGGTGGGGACCTTCGGAGCGTAAAGATGCCAAGGATGGCGGAAAGAACCAACGCGAACAGCAGGTTCATGGCCGCCATCGACAAGGGCAGGCCGGGGATCAGGAACGTCGGGTCGTCGCATGGCTTGGCCGGGCGCGCGGGCATCGCGGCCAGCCGATCCGCGATCGACCCGCCGCCGAACACCGGCGCGGAGCACTCGGGCAGCGGGCTGCGCCACCAGCGGAACTCCACCCCGACATGGGTGACCGCCATGGCAACGCCGGCCAGCACCGCCAGCAGCATCAGCGCCAGCAGCCATCGAGCGTGACGCGGCGGCAGCAGGGCGGCGAGCAGACCCAGCACAAGGACCACGCGATAGGGCCACCGCTCCCACAGGCACAGCGCACAGGGCACCAGGCCGAACCCGAGCTCCGCGCCATGCGCCACGGCCAGGGCAAAGGCGGCGGCCAGCGCGCCAGCCAGGGCAACGGTCCGGTGAGGAAGGTTCCGCATGGCGCGCATGTGCGCCTGTCGGGTCCTGTTCGCAAGGTTGGAGCGCAAGATCGGGGCGCGAGGTCGGGTGGAAGATCGGGGTCCAAGATGGGCGCGAGAGCTTCAGGCGCAAGTTGCCGTTATCGCGGGCGAAGCATAGGGTCCGCCGATCCGCAACCGGGAGAGCCAGAATGCGCCGTATCGTCTGGGGACGTGCCACGTCCAGCAACGTGATGAAGGTCCTGTGGGGCCTGGGGGAACTGAACCTGCCGTTCGAGCGGATTGATGTCGGCGGCGCCTTCGGCAAGACCGACACGCCCGAGTATCGCGCCATGAACCCGACCGGGCTGGTGCCTACCCTGCAGGAAGACGACTTCACCCTGTGGGAGAGCAACGTCATCCTGCGCTATCTGTGCCACGCGCATGCCCCACACTCGCCGATGTGGCCGCAGGAGCCGCACGCGCGGGCCAATATCGACCGCTGGATGGACGCCCAACAGACGGTGTTCAACCGGCCCATGAGCGCGGTGTTCTGGGGACTGGTGCGCACACCTGCCGACAAGCGCGACATGGCGGCGATCCAGCAGGCGATCGAGGATACCGCCAAGGGCTGGCGCATGGTGGAAACCAAGCTCAGCCAGCATGCCTTCATTGCGGGCGACACCCTGACCCTCTGCGATATCCCCTGGGGCGTGCACGCGCATCGCTGGTTCAACATGGATTACCTGGGGCTGGAGCGGCCGGACCTTCCCGCGGTGCGGGCCTGGTACGACCGACTGTGCCAGCGTGCCCCCTATCGGCTGCATATCGCCGACCACAAGGTCGTCTGATCGGGGCCGCTGCCGAACCGTCTCCCCGGATTGGCCCAGGTGATGATGCCAAACGGTGGGGACCGCTAGCGGTCGGCCGTGATGCCCCGACATGCGTCGAATCCTTGCGCGAGGTAACGAACGGTTAAGACTTGTCGCCTATTGACAATTTGTTTGACGGCAAAACGCTGATCGGTAAATTGAACCTGACACATTCTCCGTTCCTGTGTGGGGAAGCGGTGCTTGCGTCAATGTGACAGTGGAGGAGGCGGAATGCCGCTGGGGACCCGACACGCTATTGTTCTGGGCGCAATGCTCTTTGCGACCACACCCCTCGCCGCCCAATCCGCCGCCGACCCAGAAGCGGCGCAGACCCTCTTTCAGCGGGTCGAGTATCACATCAGCCAGTCGCCATCGCTGGGGCGCTATCTGGCCAATGAGTGCCTGCTGACCAGCGTCGCGGCGGTCGTCGTCGCCCTCGCCATCGGCGGTCCGGTGGCACCGGCCGCCGAGGCCGCGCTCGGCGTTGTCCCCGGCCTGTCCACATTCAGTATCGGCGCGTTGGCCTGCGGGGCCGGCGTCGCGGCTGGTTCGGCGGTGGCGGCCTTCACCACCGCCTGGGGAGAGCGGCAGGCGATCCAGGAGACCGCAGCCGCTCAGATCGCATGGATATGGAACGGTGTCGCCGCGTCCCAGGGGGGGCCAGGCGGGGCGCCAGGAGGGGACTCCGAGGTGGCACCAGGGGGATCGTCCGGCGGTTGGTCCATCGCGGGTCTGTGGGAACGCGCCGGGGAGGTCACCACCGCGGCCGTGCAGACCCTGGCCTACGCCGTCCCGACCGTTTGGTCCGTCCGTGAGGTGCCGACACCGGGCGCGGAGAAGCCGGCCGAATACGAAATCGCGCTCGTGCTGCGCCGGCCGTAACGGTTGGCGCAAGTGGGTTCCGCTGTTCAGTGCTTGCGGGTCTGCGACCATCCCAGATAGAGCCCGGCGCCCATGATGACACAGGCGCCCAGCCAGGTCGCGGCGTCCGGGAAGTGGTCGAACAGCACATACCCAACGCCGACCGAGCCGATCAGTTGGAAATACTGGAACGGTGAGATGATGTTCGCCGGCGCATAGGCCAGCGCGCGGACAACGCAATAGTGACCGAACCCACCCAGCACACCCAGGCCGCAGAAATACAGGAAATCCACGAAGCCGGCGGGCGATTTCCACACGAAGGGCAGCACCGCCAGCATGCCGATCGCGCCGAACATGGAACTGTAGATGGTCGTGGTCTCCGGCGGGTCGATATTGGCGACCATCCGGGTGAAAATCTGATACAGCGCGTAGCAGGTCGCGCTGCCCAGCAGCAGCAGCGCCGACCAGTGGAAGACGTCGCCACCCGGGCGGATGACGATCAGCACGCCGATGAACCCGGCGACGATCGCGAAACCATGGCCGATCGACGTGCGCTCTCCCAGCATGGGCCAGGCGAGCAGGGCGACGATCAGCGGCCCCATCATGCCGATAGCGGCGGCGTCGGCCAGCGGTTGGTGCACGATGGCACCCACGAACAGCAGGTTGGACGCGCATTGGATGACGGAGCGGGTCAGTTGCAGTTTCGGCCGCTTGGTCAGCAGCATCTTCCAGCCGCGCCGAGGCATGAACAGCGCCGCCACGAATATCACATGGCCGGCGAAGCGCGCCCAGGAAATCTGCAACGGGCTGTAGTCTCGGCCGAGCAGCTTGGCCATCGCGTTCATGAGGGGGAACAGGGTGCCGGCGAAGCAGACCAGCAGGATGCCCCACAGCACACGCTGGCTGTCATCGGCGAGGAAGCGTTTCAGGCGCGCGGGCAACAAGGCGGATCAGAGCCTCACGCATGCTGGAGATGGGCGCGAGCCGCACCAAGTTTCGGCGGCTCGCCTTTCCGCGAGGTGGAACGTCGGCATGTCTCGGTTCCTCGCGGATGTCGTGCGGTTCGGCTGGTCGAACAGTGGGGAGAAGATGCAGCGGCGTTTAGGCGGTTGGGCCGGGTTTGGACAGCGCGGTTAACGCAACACAGCCCCCGCCTTGCACGGGCTCGCCTGAAAATCGATCTCCCCACCCGAAGCATATTGACGAAGAACCTGCGCGGTTTCGATGTCAATCAGATGCGACGCGGGAAGGGTCAGGTACGAACAAACGTTGTTCCACGGCCGCGGCCGGGCGGGTACGCAGCAGCACCTCGATCAACGCCGACGCGTCCAGGACCATCACATGCGGTCACGTTCGGCGCGAATCTTCTCGGACGGCGGCAATGTGGGATCGACCGCCGACCGCCGATTCATGCGCTCCCGAAGCTCCGCAAGCGTTGGCTGGCTGACGACCCGACGCAGTTCGTTAAGGAGATAGTCGGAGAACGACATGCCCACCAACGCCGCGCGGGATTTGAGTTCGCGATGCAGCGGCTCCGGTACGTTGCGAATTTGAACCATCGTGGACATGTGCATTTGATGGGCGCATGTGCCACGCATGTCCAAACCGCGTCGATCAGGGCAATCGCATCGGGAGGCGGTCCGCGATCGTCGAGGAGGACATCGCCGTCGCCCGTTAGCGCAACACAGCCTCCGTCTTGCGCTTGATCAGCTCGAAATCGATCTCGCCGCCGATCCCGGGCGCGGTGGGCGCGTGCATCATGCCATCCTTGTCGATCTCCAGGTCGTTCAGCATGCCGTATTTGTGGGCGCCGTCCGGCAGCAGCACCTCCCACATCGTGGTGTTGCGGATCGCCATGCACAGATGCAGATTCGCCAGGTTGTTCAGGGAGTTGCCGGAGTGGTGCACTTCGTACCGCAGCCCGAATGCCTCGGCCAGATGCGCGGTTTTCAGCATCGTGGTCAGACCGCCCTTGTTGGGGATGTCGCCGCGCAGGTAATCGGTGGCCCTCTCCGTCAGCCAGATCGGGTACGTGTCCAAACCGCCGGCCGGAAATTCCGTGGCCATGATCGGAATATCCAGCTTCTCCCGCAGCTTGACGTAGTTGTAGATGTCCTCGTCGGCCAGCGGATCTTCATACCAGTAGTAGTTCATTTCCTCGATGGCGCGCCCGACCCGTAGCGCGTCGGTGTAGCCATAGGACCAGGTGGAATCGAGCATGATCCGATAGTCGTCGCCGACCGCCTTGCGCACGGCGACACAGACCTTGATGTCGTGGTCGGGATCGCGCGGCGGATGGATCTTGTAGGCCTTCCAGCCATTGGCCTTGAAGGTCTGCGCCTGGTCGACATAGGCGGCGGCATCCGGCAGTACCTGCGAACTGGCATAGGCCGGGATCGATGTCCGACAGGTGCCCATCAGCGCATGCACTGGCAGCCCGGCGATCTTGCCCGCGAGATCCCACAGTGCCGTGTCCACCGCGCCGATGGTGCGATAGCTGACACTGCGGCTGATCAGACGCATGCCGGCATGGATGCGCTCGCGCTCCAGCGGGTCCTGTCCCATCAGCATCGGCTTCAGCGACCGGATCAACTGCGCCCCATCCATCGACGCCGGGTTGGACGCCGATCCCAGGAACGCATATCCCTCCAGCCCGGCATCGGTGTGGATGCGCAGCAGGCCCAGGTTGCTGGTCGACGAGGCCAGCGAACCTTGATGGTAGATCGTCGAGGGGATGCCATCCCAGGTGAATATCGTCAGAGAAACGTCATCGATTTTCATGGCGTGTATTCCTCCACTTTGAGCGACCGGTGACGTTACAGCCCCTGCCCCGCCTGCCAGAACCGCTCTGTCGTTTTCAGGTAGCTGTCGATGTCCCGATCCTCAGGGGCCGCCATCACATGTTGCACCCCCGCCGCCTTGTAGGCCGCCAACGCCGCTCGGCTTTCCTCGACATTGGTGGCGTTGATGCTGATCCGCAGGGAGATCGTGAAGGACTCCTCCGGCCGTTCGGCACGGAAGCGCTTGACGACCTCGGCGGCGTTTTCGGGCTTCACCCGGCTGCCGTGCCAGCCATCCAGCCGGCAGGCGCGCTTGATCGCGGCATCCGACGACCCACCGATCCAGATCGGGATCGGTGCGATCGGCTGCGGCTGGGATCGCATGTTCTCGACCTTCGCATCGATCCATTTGCATTCGAACGTGACCGGGTCCTGGCTCCAGACCGCGCGCATCAGGGCGATTCCTTCATCCATGCGACGGCCGCGTTCCTTGAACGGCACGCCCAGGGCATCGAACTCGGCTTCCAGCCAGCCGACGCCGGCGCCCAGGATCAGTCTTCCCTCTGACAGGTTCTGCAGGGTTGCCAGTTCCTTGGCCAGCGGCAGCGGATGGCGCATCGGCAGCACCAGGACCGAGGTGCCCAGCCTCACCCGGCTGGTGACGCCGGCCGCCCAGGTCAAGGTCAGCACCGGGTCCCAGAAATTCGGCGATGGCGGATAGCCGCCGTCTTTCGGCACAATGATATGCTCACTGACCCAGACATCGGCGAAACCGAGTGCCTCGGCCTGGATGGCGGAGCGGCGAATGGAAGCGGGCCCGGCCTTGCGGCCGATATGGGGCAGATGAATGCCGAGCAGCATGGTTTTGGTTCCTCCCGTGCGGGAGAGGGAGGGTGAAGGGTTGCGGGGACGCCGTCCAGAGGCGGGGCGGCCCCGAGTCGGGAAGGCGGCAGCCTGAGCCCCCGTTTCCCGCGCCTGACCCGCCGTCATCGTTGCCACCGGACCGCTCGGCGATTGGCGTGCGCCGCGCGGACCGTTATCAGGCGATCAGTGATCGTGCTGACCGAGGATGACCTATGACCGACGATACCCCGCCCGACCGTGTCTCCAACAACCCCGCCAGCCCGTTCTATGACGAAGCGGTGCTGCGCCGCGGCATCGGCATCCGGTTCAAGGGCGTCGAGAAGACCAATGTCGAAGAATACTGCATCAGCGAGAGCTGGGTCCGCATGGTCGTCGGCAAGACGGTCGACCGGCGTGGCATGCCGCTGACGATCAAGGCAACCGGTCCGGTCGTGGCGTATTTCCGCGGACCGGAAGCCGAGGGGTAAGATCACGCGGACAGGGCGTTTCCGATGAACCCGGAGAGATGAATCCTTCGGAATTCACAAATTTCGGAATCAGGCGCCGGTCGAAGACGTGTGAATGCCGGTAGGGGATCACCCTGGGGGACGAACCCTGAGGATCGTGCAGCGGGCCGGCAGGCAATGGCGCACGGCCGCTGGCGCCGATGCCCCAAGGCCGCTTGCGGCATGACCTGGCAGGGGCGATGCCGAGTGGACGCTTGTCGGACCAGGGTATCGAGAAGGGGATGGTGAGGCTGAGCCTGCTCTGGATTTAGGCGTTCACGGCTAATTTTTGTGCAGATTTGCGTGACCGTTAACCGCGCCTGTCCGGAATGAAAACCCCGGTTTTCCGCATGGTTCTGCAACGGATACCCGCCTTATTCGCACTGATATGCAACGAAAATGCGGCTCGGTGATCTTCATGTAAACTCTGAAGACGGCCAGTTTTCAGGTGTGCGGCCAGTGCGATCGGGCCGGTTCCTAACCCCATGTCTGAACATCCGCGAAACTCAGGCCGGCCCGGGGAAACGATGCATGCGGCGCGGCGTTAACCCATGCCTACTTGTCGTACAATCCAAATGGAATCAGTGAATTGCCGAGTGTTATTACTTTGCGGTGAGAGCCTGAGGAACCAATACGCTTGCCATTCATCCACTTGCCGGTTAGAACAAAAAATGAACCTATGGCATCGGCCAGTGCGTCTCTTATCCCAGCGATTCCCACATCCCGGCCCGTTGGGTTGGTCCGGATCACGGCGGCGAACGGGCGCGCTCCCGGTTTTTCCGCCGATGCCCGCAGCAGCCCAAAATTCTGCATCAGGTCAGGTCAACTGGTTGAACTCAGAGGGTTTTCGACCGAACAGAGGCGGTACGGACCACGGCGTTTGGCGGAAGCCGCATCGGCCACCGGCAGGGTGCGCCGAGTGCCAGGGCGTGTGCGCCGGGCGATCCAGACCGGTTGCGGCTTTATGATCGATTTCGGAATGAGTTACCGCGAAATCGAACGTCGGCATTCGAAAACCAGGTATCTCAAGTGGCACGCCGCCGCGGGACGCCCTCGGAGTGGCCGCTTGCGCTACACCGCTAGCCTCGCCAGGGCCGCAGGAGGGCTGGCAAGATGTGGCGCACCGGCGACAACCGCATGGGCACGATTGCGTGACCACATCCCGCCCATTCAACATGGGGCATCGCATTGCGTTGCGGCAGGATCCGATCCAACCAGGCCCAGGGGAATAACCATGGAGCAACCACCATGACCACCATCCATCCGCCGGACGCCTTCCACTGGCTGGGCGAAATCAACAAGGCGTCCGCCGTGATGGTGGTGGAGCAGGGCATCGTCCCCCCGACTCTCGCCGCCCCGATCGCCCACGCCATCGCGACCGTCATTGCCAACGGCGCCCACCCTGGCGCCGATCGGCCCGGCGACTACCTGGCCCTGGAAGCGTTGTTGATCGAGGCCGGGGGGCCCGACGTCACCCGCGTCCATTCCGGCCGCAGCCGTCAGGATATCGGCGCCACCTTCATCCGCCTGTTCCTGCGCGATGACCTGCTGGCTCTGCTGGACACGCTGAATCTGGCCCGCGATGCCGTGCTGAGCCTGGCCGACAGCGATCCCGATGCCATTGTTCCGACCTATACCTGGGGCGTGCAGGCCCAGCCCACCAGTTTCGGCCATTGGCTCGGTGCCTATGAGGCCGCGTTGGCTCGTGCCGGGGAGCGGGTTCGCCAATGTCACGCAAGGGTCAATCTGTCGCCGCTGGGATCGGCCGCCCTCGGCACCTCCAGCTTTCCGGTCAACCGGCCACGTCTGGCGGATTTGCTGGGGTTTGAGGGGGTGGCGGAGAATTCGCTGGACGCGACCCAGATCGCCCCCGCCGATCTGCGGGCGGAGGCGATCGGGATTGCCTCGGGGGTCGCGCTGACGGTGGGGATGCTGCTGGCCGATATCACCCAGCAATATGCCCAGACCCGGCCCTGGTTGATCCTCAATCAGGGGGCGAGGACCGGCGTGTCCTCGATCATGCCGCAGAAACGCAACCCGTCCGGATTGGTGCATCTGCGCCGTCTGACCAGCACGGTCGCCGCCGGCGCCTCGGTCTTCGCGTTCCAGGCGCATAATGTCCCGTCCGGCATGCACGACTACAAGCCGGACGGCCCGGATACGATGCTGGCCGATGCGGCCCGCATGCTGGCGGACCTGGCATCCCTGCTGCCGGAGTTCCGCTTCGATGCCGATCGCGCCCTGGATGAGGTGAACGCCGAATATTCCACCACCACGGAACTTGCCGATGTACTGCAACGTGACGCCGATGTGCCGTTCCGTGCCGGTCACCATTTTGCCTCGGAGTTGGTGACCTATGGGCGGGCGAACCGGCTGCGTCCGGCGGACATCCCGTTCGCCGAGGCCCGGCGCCTCTATGCCCACGCGGTCGCCGGGTTTGGCTTGCCCACGGCGCTGCCGCTCACCGAGCCCGTGTTCCGCGAGACATTATCCGCCCGGGGCATGGTGCGGGCGAGCCAGGGCATGGGTGGTCCGCAACCGGCTGAAGTGGCACGGATGCTGGCCGAACAGCGGACGCGGTTAGGGGCCGACCGGGCCTGGGTGGCGGATATGCGGGAAAACCAGGCGCGGGCCGGGCGTCGGCGGGATGCGGCCTTCGAGGCGTTGCGAGGTGCCGGTGGCTGATCCAGCCCTATTTGGCCGGCCCCCAGCTTTCCAGGGTCCAGATCAGCGGGGATGGATCGACCCGGACACTGCCGGCGCGGGGCGCGTCGATGTCGAGGACCAGCACTATGGTCAGCGTCCAGGTGATCAGCAGCAGCGCAGAGACAATGGGTTGTCGGTTGCGGTTGATGCCAAACTGGTAGCCCATCGCGCCCACCGACAGCATCGCGACGATAAACACCAGTCGCAGCACATAGGTCGGCACGCCGCGGTTGAAATTGCGCCGGGCGGTGGTCGCCAGATCGAACATGTCGTTCAGGGACGTCATGAAAATCGTCGATACCGGGGTGGGCGCCCGTTGGGCGACTTGCACTGCCAGAGTCCATATCTCGGTTTGCATCGTGTTGGTCTGGCCGATGATCTGCTGCTCCCGCGCCGGGTCGGCGGCGGCCTGGACGAACTCGATCCGCACCGAAGTGTAATCGCGCAGGATGCGTTGGATGTCCGCGCCCTCCTGTCCGCCCACCATGCCGGCGCGCAACCAGGCGGTGCCGATGGCGTTGGCCTCATTCAACACGGATTCCCGCCGCTGATCATAGCGGGCCGAGGAGAGCGAAAACGAAATTCCCATCAGGAAGGCGAACAGGCCCAACATGCCGCCGGTGATGAAGCCGACGGCGGACCGCATGGTGTCGGTGGGTTCGTGATGGTCGGCCGTCCGCCGACCCAGGCGGTAGGCGAATTCTTTCGCCCCGAGCAGGATCGCGAAGATGGTGACTGCGAGGGCCCAGAGGCCGATGCGGCTGACGGCGAGCAGGGGATAGAACAGGATGTCCAGCATGGGGCCACGTTAACAGACGACGATGGCGACGCAATTCGGCATCGCGGCGGAGGGGCGGGGCTTCCGCCCCGGACCCCGACCAAGGGGCTCTGCCCCTTGGATCCCCGCCAAGGGCGACGGCCCTTGGAACCGGATCGTTGGAGTCTGAAGATGGGGCCTACCCGGACTTTTCATGGTCCGGGTAGGCCCCATCTTCAGACTCCAACAAAATCGCATTCCAAAGGCCGTCGCCTTTGGTGGGGTCCGGGGCGAAGCCCCGCCCTTCCCACCACAACCCGAACCAACCAGGAAAGGTCCAACCCCATGCGCCCAGAAGCAAACGCCAAGGTCATCCGTCTGTCGGAGACCGAAACCACCTCCTTCGGCCCCCTCGCCCACTACCAGCGTCTGACCGGAGAAGATGGGTTGCCGGTGTTCACCGGTGTGCAGACCTGCCAGCCTGGTTATGCGACTCCGCTGCACTGGCACCCCTATGTGGAATGCCTGTTCGTCCTGGAGGGCACCATGGAGGCATTCCTGGAAGGCCAGGAAGCCAATCCATCGAGGCTGGGGCCCGGCGACATGATCGCGTTGCCCGCCTGCACCCCGCATGTGTTCCGCAATGGAGGCGACGGCGTGCTTCGGCTCATGGGAATCCATGCCTCACCCACGCGGATCGTTAACCGAATCGAGGAATGACGATTGTATGGATCATCGCGCCAGGGAATGCGGTCGGAATGCAGTGGTGCGTATGCGCGCAGCCGGCCTACAGCGCGGGTTACGCATTCGTCACTTATTCACCAGGAAATTGCCCGGAACGGAGCACGGTTAAGACATAATTAACCGCCACGGTCTCAAACAGCGGTCAGACGCTAACGGTATTAACGGGGACGGTGGCAACGATGTGCACGACAACGATCAGCACCCTCACGATGGCCTGCATGTTGCGGGACCCTTTGATCCGGATGGTCATGCACAGCGATGGTGTATCGGATGACGACATGTCCGAACTGCTGTCCCGTGTGAAGGACACGCTGGCCGCGCGCGGCGCCCCCAAGGCTCCGTCCGGCGCGGCGGTGGCCTGACCGCTGGCGCGTCCGTCCGGTACCGACATTCGCTTGGGATCCGATCGCGATGGGCGGGGCCGGTCCGTGGAATGAAGCGGAATCCTCGGTCGAAGACCTGGTGTTCCAACACCGGCGGCATGATCCGTCAGCGTTGGAACATTGGACCGGCCTGGTCAGAGCGTCCGGTTGGCGCGGGCGACAACGGCCTCGAACAGCACCTGACAGCCGGCCTCGGCTTCCTCCGGCTCGATGCTTTCCGCCTCGTTATGGGACAATCCGTCCTTGCAGGGCGTGAATATCATCGCGGTCGGGACATGGCGGGCGACATAGACCGCGTCATGGCCGGCGCCCGAGACGATTTCCCGGGTTGCGTATCCGGCCCGCGCCGCACCCTGGCGGACCAGGTCCACGCAAGCGGGGTCGAAGGGTTGGGCCGGGATCCTGAACAATGTCGTTAGCCCCAGCCCAACGTTGCAGGCCTGCGCGATGGATGCGGCCTGGGAGCGGAATTCGAGGTCCAGGCGGTCGACCTCGGCTTCCGACGGGTGACGAAATTCGGCCGAGAACCGGACTTCCCCCGGAATGACGTTGCGGCTGTTCGGCACGACCAGCAACTGTCCGACTGTGCCGCGCCCGTCCTCGCCACGCGCACGCATAAGCCGGTCGACCAGATCGATGATCCGGGCGGCGCAGACCAGGGCGTCCTTGCGCGTGGAGGGCGGGGTGGTCCCGGCATGGCTGTCCTGACCGGTGGTCACCACGTCGTACCAGACCTGGGCCTGGGCACCGGTGACGATGCCGATGGGTTTCGCTTCCCGCTCCAGGATCGGGCCCTGTTCGATATGCAGTTCGAAATAGGCGTCCGCGGCGAAGGGAGCGGCCGGTTCCGGTCCGCGATAGCCGATTCCGTCCAGGGCAGAGCCGACAGTCGTGCCCTCGGTGTCGGTCAGTTCCAACACCTTGTCCAGGCCATAGACTCCGGCCCACACACCCGATCCCATCAGGGAGTGTCCGAACCGGCTGCCTTCCTCATCGGTCCAGTTGATCAGTTCCAGGGGGGCATCCGTGGTGATCCCCAGGTCGTTCAGGCTGCGCATGACCTCCAGCCCGGCGATCACGCCCAGCGCCCCGTCGAACTTGCCACCGGAGGGCTGGCTGTCCAGGTGCGAGCCAAACAGCACCGGCAAGCGGTTGGGATCGCGGCCAGGGCGGCGGGCGAACATGTTGCCGATCGCGTCCACCCGGACGGTCAGGCCCATGGCTTCGCATTCGGCGCGGAACCGGTCGCGGGCCCGTTTGTCCACCTCGGTCAGGGTCAGGCGTCGGACGCCGCCTTTGGGGGTGGCTCCAATCGTGGCGAAGCCCATCAGGCTGTCCCACAGGCGTTTGCTGTCGATGCGTTGGTTGGTCTGTGACATGACGGCATCTTGCCCGAGGTGCCGGTTCCTGCAAGCCTGCCTCGCATGAAAGCTCCCGCTATCACCCGTCTTTCCGACCTTGAGTCCGACGCCGTCTGGCGCGCCCGGGTTGACCTTGCGGCCTGTTTCCGTGCGGCCGCCCGCCTGGGACTGCATGAAGGCGTGTGCAACCACCTGTCCTTCATGGTGCCTGGCCGGGACGATATGTTCCTGGTCAACCCCGATGGTTGGTCCTTCGCGGAAATCACGGCGTCCCGCCTGCTGATCTGCGATTTCAACCGCAGGGTCATCGCCGGCGACGGCGAACCCGAGGACACCGCCTTCTACATCCATGCCCGCGTCCACAAGCAGGTGCCGCGGGCGCGGGCCGCGTTCCACACCCATATGCCGAATGCGACCGCGATGACGATGGTCGAGGGACCGCCGCTGGTCTGGGCCGGCCAATCCTCGCTGAAATTCTATGGCCGTACCGTGGTAGACGAGGATTATGGCGGCCTGGCGCTCGACGAGACCGAGGGTGATCGTATTGCCACCGCGCTGGGCGATGCCGACATCATGTTCATGAAACACCATGGCGTGATGGTGGTCGGACCGAGTATCGCGAAAGCGTGGGACGATCTGTATTACCTGGAGCGGGCGTGCGAGGTGCAGCGCCTCGCCCAGGCATCGGGTCGGCCGCTGGTGCCGATTCCGGTGGACATCGCCGAACGGACGGCAGGACGGATGCGCCGGGGCGGGTCACGCGATTCGGCGGCCCTGCACCTGGAAAGCATTAAGCGGCAACTGGACCGGGACACGCCGGAGTATCGGCAATGACGCCCGATGCCGACACAGCGGCAATGACGCCCGATGCCGACACAGCGGCAATGACACCCGATGCCGACACAACGGCAATGACACCCCGAGGTGGCAGAGTGGCAAGCGCACCCCGTGCCGGGACAGCGCCAACAACAGCCCATTCCGCCGTAGCGGCGCGGAGGGCACCATTCGGCCTATTGCTTCTGTTGTCCGGCTGCGCCCTGGTGGATCAGGACACGTTCGCCCCGGCGCCCGAGCCGCCGCCTCCGGCAGTCGTGATGCCAGGCCCACCACCGGTTCCAATCGATCCCCGCCGCCCGCTGCTGGTCATCGACTACGCCACCCCCGAGCCCAACTTCGACGAACCTCTTCGATTTGCCATTCGCTCGGCCGAATCGAGAGACCGACGTGTGCAATACGACGTGATCGCCGTCGCCCCGACCATGAACCAGGCAACCGCGGCACAACAGCAGGCTGTGCAGGTGATGCGCGCCATCATGGGTAGCCGGGTGCCGGCGAGCCGTATCCACCTGGGGCTGCGTGCGGAGCCATGGCAGACCGCGATCCAGGTCCGCGTCTATGTCCGTTGATCACCCGAACGCGCCCCGCGTCGGCCGGAGCTATCCGCCGGTGCCGTCCGCGGGCTCCGACTCCCCCCGTCACACCGAAACCGCTCGAAAATGACGGGGAGACACCGGCGACGATCACGAGCCCAGAACTGGCGCGCCTGCACGCCAGCCCCGAGTGGCCTACGCGGCGGACCGCGTGGCCGTCATCAGACGTGAGCGCATCGGCGGACCGTGGCCGGCCGCGGCGTGCCCGACCTCGGTCGCCGAATCGCGGTAATAGGTCAGGATGAACACGCGCACCGCGCTGGTTCGTCCTCCGCTGTGGCCGGCCTCTTCCACCCGGCGGACCAGGGTACTCATGTCCTGGCCCTCCCGTTCACAGATTTCCATCAAGGCATCCCAGAGCTCAGGCTCCAGGCGCATGCTGGTCCGGCCGCGGCCGGCAACGACGTTACGATTGACTAAGCGACTGACGGTCACGGCCGCCCCCTTCTCTGACTATGCGCCAGATGAACACGGCAGCCCTTAAGAGAAGGTTGAAATCGGGCAAAAAATTCAATGTGTTGTGCGCACGCGATGGTAAGCCCGACAGCGATGACGGTCGCCAGCCCGACCAATGGTCAGGCCGGCAAATGGGCAGGCGGGCAGATGGGCAGACCAGCCGATGGTGACACCAGCCAATCGCCGCACCCGCCAATGGTCAGACCGGCAGCGGGGCGGCCTTCATCCGCTCCATGCTGAATCGGCTGCTGACATTGCGCAGTGGCACGGCGGCAATGAGCTTGCGGTAGAACTGGTCGTAGGAGGCAATGTCGGGGACGACGACATGTAGCAGATAGTCGACATCCCCCGACATGCGCCACGCATCCACGATCTCCGGCGTCCGACCGATCAGTGCGGCGAATTTCTCCAGCCACTCATTGGAATGATCCGAGGTTTCGACCGCGACGAACACCGACACCGGCAGCCCGACTTTGGCGGGATCCAGCACGGCGACCCGAGCGGTGATGATGCCGTCCTGCTCCATCCGGCGGATGCGCTTCCAGCACGGCGTGGCCGTCAGGCCGACGGCCGTGGCGATATCAGCAAGCGACAGCGAGGCGTCCACGGTGATCAGGCGCAGGATCTCCCGATCGAGCCGGTCCAGTTCCTTCTCAGCGGCCATCAATGCGTCCTTTCCCCGCTAACCGGGCGACATAATAGAAAAATGTCTCTCGGAAGGTGCATAGCGCGCCTGGATGGAGAAGAAAATGCTAATAATGTATGATCCCGTTCGGTGCCATCCGGCGGATCATGGCGTGGATATCCGCCGGACCATGCCCCTCCGCGCGCAATTGCCGCAGCGCCAAGGCGCCGTCCCGTTTGGCGAAGCGCTTGCCATCCGGACCCGATAGCAGGGGATGATGGGCATAGAGTGGCTCCGGCCAGCCCATCACGGCCTGGATCAGGCGATGCAGATGCGTCGCTGGCAGAAGGTCCTGGCCGCGCGTCACTAAAGTCACGCCCTGGACAGTGTCGTCATGGGTGACGCACAGATGGTAGCTGGCCGGCGCGTCCTTGCGGGCAAGCACCACATCGCCGAACCGCAGCGGCTGGCAGGCAACAACGCCCAGGGTTTCGTCCTGGAAGGTCAGAGGTCCGACCGTATCCACCGCGCGCGCTGTGTCCATACGGAGCGCGAATGGATCGCCGGTAGCGATACGCGCCGACCTTTCATCAATGGTGAGGCGACGGCAGGTGCCGGGATAGGGCATCGTGCCATCCGGTGCGTGGGGGATCATGCCGTCCGGTGCGTGGGGGATCATGCCGTCCGGTGCGTGGGGCGCGGCTCCTGCCCCCGCAATCTCCCGCGCGATATCGGCCCGGGTGCAGAAACACGGGTAGAGCAGCCCGCGTTCGGTCAGACCCTCCAGAACCACGCGATAGTCCGCCAGATGCGCCGATTGAACGCGGACCGGCCCGTCCCAGTCGAGCCCCAGCCAGGCCAAGTCCTCCTGAATCGCGGCGGCGTAGTCCGGGCGGCAGCGGCCGGGGTCGATATCCTCCAGCCGCAGCAGAAACCGCCCGCCCACGGCTCGTGCCCGTCGCCAGGCAATCAGTGCCGAGTAGGCATGGCCGAGATGCAGGAAACCGGTCGGGCTGGGCGCGAATCGCGTGACGATGGACATGGGCACCTGTCGCGGAGTACCTCGGTCAGACGTGAATTAGGAGCCTGCCATGACGGACATTCTGGAGGCCCTGCATATGGGGCCGGCCACCAAGGGCACGCCAAAGCAGTTGGTGGTGCTGTGCCACGGTCTGGGGGCCGATGGCTATGACCTGATCGACCTGGCGACGAGCTGGGCGGATGCCTGTCCCGACGCGATCTTCGCCTCCGTGCATGCACCGGAGACGCATTACTCGGGATTTGGCCGCCAATGGTGGGCCGTATCGGACCGGCGTCCGGAAATCATGGAAGGCGGTGCCCGCAATGCCGCGAGCTACCTCGATGCGTTCATCGATGCCGAGTTGACGCGGTTGGGCTTGCCGACAGATGCCTATGCGTTGATGGGGTTCAGCCAAGGCGCCATGACCGCGCTGTTCACCGGGCTACGACGCCCGGTCGCGCCGCGGGCCATCCTCGCGTTCTCCGGTGCCCTGATCGCACCGGAAAAACTCGCCGCCGAGATCGCCAACAAGGCCCCGGTCCTGCTGGTGCACGGGGAAACGGACGAATCGGTCCCGGTTTCGCGTTCCCGTGATGCCGAGGCCGTGCTTCGCGATCTCGGGGTTCCGGTCGAGTCGGTCTATATCCCGCGGCTTGGCCATGGGATCGACGATTCGGGCTTATCGATGGGGGCTTTGACCCTGCAACGGGCGTTTGCATGACGGAGCCGTGAAACAATGTCGGCGACCCAGGGGTGCCGGTTGCGGCTTGGGCGTGCCTCTGGCATAAACCTAGACAGGTTCTCGGCGGCGCATATGTTTTGGCGGGTCGACGAAACGGTCCCTGGCGGGGCCGTCCCGCAGCCATGGCGCTCCAGTCGTGAGGGAGCGGCGCTTGCCAGACGGCGGACAGCATTTTCCCGCGCTTGTGTTGAATGCGGATTTCCGTCCGCTTTCCTATTTCCCCTTGTCCGTTTGGGCCTGGCAGGACGCCGTGAAGGCCGTCTTCATGGACCGGGTCTCGGTGCTGAACGAATATGACACCGAGGTCCGCTCCCCCAGCGTGACCATGCGATTGCCCAGCGTAATCGCCCTGAAGGACTACATCCCCTCGGCGCGAAGGCCGGCGTTCACGCGGTTCAACGTGTTCCTGCGGGATGCCTTCCAGTGCCAGTATTGCAATCACCGTGCTCCGGCACCGGACCTGACCTTCGACCACGTGATCCCGCGCAGCCGCGGCGGGCGTACGACATGGGAGAATGTCGTGACCGCGTGCGGGGAGTGCAATCTGCGCAAGGGATCCCGCCTGCCGCGCGAATGCAAGATGTTTCCGCGCATGCATCCGCGCCAGCCCACGACATGGGAGTTGCAGGACAACGGCCGCGGCTTCCCGCCGAACTACCTGCATCAAAGTTGGCGTGATTACCTGTATTGGGACAGCGAGCTGGAGAGCTAGCTAGAGCATGATCGCACTGAGCGGAACGTAACCGCGTGTGATACGTGCGATAGAGCAAAACACCAGAGCGGTTTGCCGTTTTCAGTCAGGGTGAACCCGCTCTGGCGATCCGTCTCGGCGGGTGCGGCGATCGGCTATCGGCCAGCGTCTCCCTATGGTCGCGGCCCTGTGCCCGAATTTTCAGAAGCGATATGAGTCCAGGCCTGGTTTGGCATGATCAGGACATTCTGACTCCCGATCGAGGGGCGGTCCCGGCGAATCTCGCACCCATCCGCGCACGCCCTGCATGTGGCATGACCGCGTGTTGCTATCGGATCGTCGTCCCCTGGCTTGCCCCGGAAAAGTTGCCTGCGGAATGGGTGACAAAAGATTGGCGTGATTGAAGGCATAATTCGCAAATTCAAATTGAATTGTCTGGAAGGATGCCATGATAAAATGTCATCAAAAATACCCTTCCAACCGGTCTCATGCATTGGGATTGCGCCATCGCGGATTTGGACATCTGCTGCCATATGGACGAGAGGGGCTAGTCGCGCACATATTTCGTATGCCGTTGCAACAAGGAACGACCCTCTCCTGATCGACGTCATTACAATATGAAATGCCTACAATCCGAAATAAGTACAATTGTCATAATTTGGCATGATCCCGTGACGATCTCCGCATCATAATAGAGCATCCTGCGTCTTCTTAATGATCGCTCTCTCATGCAACCCTGAGCAGAGCCTCCGAGGCTGCAACCATACGTTTGTAGAGCCAACTTCAAGCCGATGAAATCGTAGGGACGACCGGCAGTATTACGTGGCCGGAATGCCTCGCGGTTGGAGATTGGCCCATGAATGGCAATGTTACGGTTCTGGGTGCGCATAATCGCACCGTCGAGCTGCAATACGATTCGACGCAGACCCGGGATCTTGCGCGCCAGATTGCCGGCCAGATTACCCAGGGCATCCGCGACGGTTCCATCCTGCCCGCAAGCGATCGCCAGGGTCCGCCGCCTCCGCTGCCGAGCGGCAAGTACGGTGAGTATGTACAAAGTCGCGACGGACTGGTCGCTCTGCCGCATGATTACAATGCCTTTGTATCCACGGCTCATAATGCCGTGGCGTTCGGCTCAGGTGGTAACGGCCAGCGCATCCTGGCGGGTGACGCAACGAACCTGACATTCACGTCCCATACCGGATCGGGCACGGTCGCCGCCGGCGGCGGCAACAACCGCCTGACAACAAATGGGGGCGACTGGCTGCTCAGCACAGGCAAGGGCGACGACATCATTCAGGCACTGAGCAGTGGTGGCAACACCATCCAAGGGGGAGCCGGACGCAACGCCATCCGCGTGGGGTCGGGCAACAACGTCGTCGAAGCCGATGGTGACGACACGGTTCGCGCGACCGGCGGCCATATGACGATCGACGCCAGCGGGGCGCGGTCGACCCTGGTTTTCGGCAGCGACGCCGAGTTGCTGTTTGTTGGCGGCCGTGGTGGCGCGACGATTCATGGCGGCACCGGCAGCGTCACCTACATGGGGTCGGCGGGATTTGGATCGCCGTCGCACGGCCATTGGGGCCATCACGACCGTGATGACGAAGATCGGGGACGGTCCGGAAACCACGATCATGATGACAACGACCGGGGCCGGTCCCGTAACCACGATCATAATGATGATGACCGGAGGCAGTCCGGCAGACATGGTCACGGGCGTCATCATGGACGCGATGACCACGACGATCACGGCCGGTCGCGCCACGCCGGTCGCGACGACGACGACCGGCATGGCGGCTCGGACCGGGATGAACTCGGGGATGACCGGAACGCGGATGGCGCGCCTGCCCAGATCATTCATGGGGGGACTGACGGCAATAATTTCCTGTTCGCGGGGAATGGGCCGGCGACGCTGTTCGGTGGCGGGGCAGAAGATCAGTTGTTCGCCTATGGCGATGTCTCCCAGGTTCTGATCGCCAGCGACGGCAACACGACCCTGGACGGGTCGTTCGGATCCGGTCGCAACACGTTCCAATCCGGCGGTGGTGACGATTCGGTGGTGGGCGGCACCGGCCGGGACCTGTTCGTCGGCAGCGGGGGAACCGATACGGTCTTCGCCACCGATGGCGGGCGCGACCTGTTTCGCTTCATCAATGGTCAAGCCGGTGGTGTCACTCAGGTGCAGAATATCTACGAGGAGTCCAACGTCCGGATCGACCTGGTCGATTACGGCTTTGGCGCGGCCCGCGCCGCTCTGGAACACCAATCCACCGATGGCTCGTCTGTTTCGATCTCATTGTCCGACGGAACAAAGATCACATTCGAGAACATTACCTTCCTGACCGATCGCAACTTCATCTGATCCCGGCGGCGGACGCTAGCGCCAGAAACCGGTCCACGAATGCCTGGGCGGCTCCCAGGTAACGAGCCGGATCGATCAGTCGCTCGATCGCGGCGCGATCCAGCCGAGATGCGACGGCCGGATCGCGCCCCAGGGCGTCGGCCAGCGAGATGCGCTCCGTCAGAGCCAGGTCGCAGGCGTGCTTGACCACGTGATGGGCCTCTCCGCGCCCCAGGACCGGAGCCAGGCCCATCATGACGGCTTCCGACACGATCAGCCCGTGCGTGATATCCAGGTTGGCGCGCATGCGGGCGGGGTCCACGACCATGCCCTCGGCGATGGAACGGGCGTGCAGCAGGGCGCCATGGGTCAGGACGAAGGCTTGCGGCACGGCCAGAGCCTCGGACTGCCACGGCCCGGTCGCGCGTTCGTGGTCCTGCGCCATGGCGCCGAGCATCATCGGCACCAGCGCCTGAACGTTGCGGGACGCGGCCAGGATATACTCGGACGCGATGGGGTTGCGCTTCTGCGGCATGGTGGACGATGCGCCACGGCCGGCGACATAGGGTTCCGCGACCTCGCCCACTTCGGTCTGTGCCAGCAGGATGATGTCGGTGGCGAGCTTGGCCAGGCTGCCGCAGATAAGGCCGAGCAGGGAGACGGTTTCGGCGATTGCATCGCGGCGGACGTGCCAGGGGGTGGCGGGCGCGCCCAGGCCGAGTTCGGCGGCCAAGCCTTCCATCACCGCGATGCCCTGATCGCCGAGGGACGCCAGGGTCCCGGCGGCTCCGGCGAATTCGACCATTTCGACGCGGGGACGCAGTTGCGCAAGTCTTGCCCGATGATCCAGGAAAGGATGCGCCCAGATCGCGCATTTCAGGCCAAACGTGGTGGGCAGCGCCTGTTGCAGATGGGTGCGTCCGGCCATCACCGTGTCGCGGTGCTTCTCCGCCTGAACCGCCAGGGCGGTGGCGATGGCGCGTAGCTCCGTGTCGATCAGGGCGAGACCTTCGCGCACCTGCAACACTGTCGCGGTGTCCATGATGTCCTGTGTCGTGGCGCCCCAATGCGTCCATCCGCCAGCATCCCCCGCCGCACGAGAAAGTTCGGAGACGAGGCCGATGACGGGGTAGCCGACATTACGCGCGCTGGCGGCCAGTTCCTCGACGCGCAGGTTTTCGTAGATTGCGGCCTTGGCGATGGCGTCGGCGGCGTCTTGCGGGATGATGCCCATCCGGGCCTGGACGCGGGCGAGCGCCGCTTCCACGTCCAGCATGCGCTGGAAATAGGTTCGTTCGTCGAACACGGCGCGCATGGCGTCGCTGCCGTAAAGCGTGCCGAGGATCGGACCGTCGGCGGGATTGATCGGCATCGTTCACTCCGGGCTAAAGGCGGCCCAGGGTGTCCGGCGACGGTCCGATGTCAAGTTTGGGCGGTCAGACGCCTTCGACGATGCGGATTTCGCGGACGGCGCCGTCTCCCAGCGCGGCCAGGGCGGCCTGGTAGCCCGGGCTGTCATGCGCGGCGATGGCCTGGGCGACGCTTTCGAACTCGATCAGCACGGTGCGCTGTTGCAGTCCGTGCTCGTACGTCTTGGCGGGTTCGCCACGCGCCAGGAACTTGCCGCCGCCGGCGGTGATGGCGGGGCCGGCCAGCTTGGCATAGGCCGCCAGCTTGTCGGTATCGGACACGGAACGGTAGGCACTGACCCAATAGGCTTTTGGCATGGGATCCTCCTCGGTTGGTTGGACGGAGGCGGTTTGGCGGAAATGGTGGTGAAGCGCCAGCCCGGGATTCGCCGATCCATTGTCGCATATCCGCGGCCCCCCTAGACTTCACGCAACTCCATGGGGGAAACGCGCATGACCCAAACAGAACCGGTAACCGGTGCCGAATTCCTGGCTCGTAGTCTCGCGGCCAACGGCACCTCCCACGTCTTCTTCATTGACGCCGTCCTCCGCCGCACATTGATCGAACTCGGTACCCTTGGCGTCACGCGCGTCCTGGGCCATAGCGAGAAAGCCGTCGCCTACATGGCCGATGGTTATGCCCGCATCGCCGGTCGCCCTGGCATCTGCTTCGCGCAGTCGGTGGGGGCGTTCAACCTCGCCTCCGGGTTGCAGGACGCCTATCTGGGCCGAGTCCCCGTCATCGCCATGACCGGACGCAAGCAGCCCAACATGCAGGCGCGTAACTCCTATCAGGAACTGCCGCATGCCCCGATGTTCGCGGCCACGACCAAGTTTTCCGCGTTCGTGGAGACCGCCGCCGACCTGCCACGCCTGATGCGTCAGGCGTGGCGGGAGACGATGACCGGCACGCCTCGCCCCGCGCATCTGGACCTGAACGGGCTTCAGGCCGAGGTCATCGAGACCGGCCTGGTGCACGAAGCCCCGGTCGCCGATCCGAATTTCCGCCTGACCCTGCCGCCGCACCGCCCGACGCCCTCGGACAATGACATCGACCGCATGGCCGCCAAGCTGCGCGGGGCCAAGAAGATCGTGATCGTGGCTGGGGAGGGCGCGACCGCCTCCAGCGCCGGCCCGGAAATTCTGGCGGTGGCCGAGGCGCTGGCCGCCCCCGTCGCGACATCCCTGGGTGGGCGAGGCCTCATCCCGACCCGCCACCGCCTGTCCGTCGGTTGCGCCGGGAACTACGCCGCCCCGCCCGCCAACCAGATCGTGCATGAGGCGGAGCTGGTGTTCTTCATCGGCTGCGACACCGGCGATCAGGTCACCCACACCTGGCGCATCCCGTCCATCGACACCGAATGCGTCCAGATCGACCTCGACCCCACCGAGCTCGGCCGGTCCTATCCCAACACGTTGGGCGTGATGGGCGATCCGAAGGCGACATTGGCAAAATTGCTGGTGGCGTTGGACAAACCCGCCCGCGATACCGCCTTCGCCGACCGCGCGGCGCGGATCGTGGCCGACTGGCGGGAATCCAGGAAGCCGTTCTTGGCCAACAATGCCGTACCGATCTGGCCGGACCGACTGTGCGACGAGATCACGCGGGCGCTGCCGCATGACGGCATCCTGGTCGCCGATACCGGCTATTCCGGCATCTGGAGCAGCACCTTGATCGAACTGAACGGTGCCGGGCAGACCTATCTGCGCGCCGCCGGTTCCCTCGGTTGGGCGTTTCCGGCAGCTCTGGGCGCGAAATGCGCGGCGCCGCATCGGAAAGTGATCTGCTGGTCGGGCGATGGGGCGATCTACTATCACCTGACCGAGTTGGAGACCGCGCGTCGTCGTGGGATCGCGGTGGTCCTGGTCATCAACAACAACTCAGGCTTCGGCCAGGGTTGGCCGAATATCCAGCGGCAGCAGGGCAACAAGCCAGGCGATGTGCGGGATCTGGTGCGCTTCGGCCCGACCAATTTCGCTGATGTCGCCCGCGTGTTCGGCGTGCGTGGCATCAGGGTGGAGGACCCATCGCAGCTTGCCGGGGCTCTGAAGGACGCGCTGGCCGCCGACGAACCGGTGGTGGTCGATGTCGCAACGGATATCGATTGCCGAGCACCGGAGCCTTGGTTGCCAGCGGGAGCCTGACAGAAGGGACGTGCCAGAGGGACCATGCCACAGGGACCATGCCAGAGGGACCATGCCACAGGGACCATGCCACAGGGACCGTGCCAGAGGGAAGCCGCCAAAGATGGTACTGGTCTTTCATGAACAGATCGGACTGGACGGATGGCAGATAAGCCCGTTCCCCTGGCACGCGCGCATGGCCGGGATGCATGACCGCCTGGGCGATCGGTTCGTGCACGATCCCGCCGAACGCACCGAGACGGACCGACGCGCAACAGAATTGGAGACATCATGACAGAAGTCGCGGTTGTCGGTGCGGGCCTGATGGGGCACGCGCTGGCCTTGGTCTTTGCTCTCGGAGGGCACAACGTCCGCCTGACCGATGTCAGCCTGGAGGCGCTTGAACGCGCCCCGAACCTGATGGCCACCGCTCTGAACACGCTGGCAGAAGCTGGGGAGGTCGATGCCTCATGGAACCGCCAGAAACTGTCGCGGGCGGTGCGCTGCTACCCGTCTTTGGCCGATGCCGTAAAGGGCGCCGCGGTGGTGATCGAGGCGGTGGTGGAACGTCCGGACATCAAGCGGTCTGTCTATACCAACCTGGACGGGTTGATGGAGCCGGATGCGATCCTGGCATCCAACACCTCCAACCTGGACATTTTCCCGTTGGTGCCGCCCGGTTTGCAGAAACGAGCGATCATCGCGCATTGGTACACGCCGCCGTATCTGTGCGATCTGGTCGATCTGTGTCCGGGGCCGGAAACCGACCCGTCCGCCATCATCGTCGTGCATGACATGGTGAAGGCGATGGGCAAGGTACCGGTGGTGTTCAAGCAGATGGTGCAAGGCTACGTCGCCAACCGGTTGCAGGCCGCGATCGGGCTGGAAGTGCAGCGCATGCTGGATGAGGGCCTGGTCACCGCCAAGGACATAGACGATTCCGTGATTCACGGCATCGCGCTGCGCATGCCGATCCTGGGCGTGATGGCGAAGGCCGATTTCACCGGATTGCCGCTGATGCAGCAGGGCCTGAAGAACCGCAGCTACACCCCGCCCGAGGTCCGTGGTCACAGCGAGACTCTGGACAAGCTGATAGAAGAAGGCCGCACCGGCGTCATGGCGGGCAAGGGTTATTTCAACTGGGGTGATCGCTCACCGGAGGAGCTGTTCCGCGAGCGTGACCGCAAACTGCTGGCGCTGAAGCAGGCGCTGCGCAAAATCGGACCAATGGAGGGAACATGATCAGCTACGATCTGGCCGGCAAGACGGCTCTGGTAACCGGCGGCGCGTCGGGTATCGGCTTCGCGACCGCACGCATGTTGGCGAAGTTCGGCGCCACTGTCGCCGTCAACTTCCTGGCCGACGATCCGCGTGGACCGGAAGCGGTGGACAAGTTGGTCAACGAGGGCGGCAAGGCGATCATGGCGCCCGGCAATGTCGGCGATCCCACTGATGCGGTGGCGATGGTGAACAAGGCGGTGGCCGACCTCGGCCGGCTGGATCTGCTGTTCGCCAATGCCGGCACACCGGGCACGCGTCGACGCATCGCGCCCGCGGAGCTGGATCTGATCACCGAGGATCTGTGGCAGCAACTGCTGGCGGTGAACCTGATCGGCGTGTTCCGCTGCGCCAAGGCCGCGGCCCCGGCTCTGAAGGCGGCACATGGCGCGATCGTCAGCACGGCGTCGATTGCCGGGCTGGGGCGGGCGGGGAGCAGTCTCGCCTATGGGGCGACGAAGGCGGGGGTGGTGAGCCTGACGCAGAACCTGGCTCGTGCGCTGGCGCCGGAAGTTCGGGTCAACGCGATCGCCCCGGGGGCGGTGGACAGCTCCTGGATGATCGAATGGACCAATGAGGAGCGTCAGCAGTCGATCGAGCGTGCCCTGCTGAAACGCCGCTGCCAGCCCGAGGATCTGGCCGAGGTCGTGTTGTTCCTGGGCTTTGGTGCGGCGATGGTGACCGGCCAGACCATCACGGTGGATGGCGGGCTGACATTGTAGTCCGTGCCCGTCGTCCGACCAGCGCCGAATACAAACAGCAATTCTCGCTATGGCCGAGCGAGGCATTCTCCTCGTCAGACCCGGCCTTGCCTCGGGTTTCATCGCGCCGTTTTCGAACATGGGTGTGCGGTTTTGATGTTCGAAGCGGGGGGTCATTGGGACGGAGCAGGGATCCAGGGGCAAGGGAACCGGTCGAATGTTTGCTTTTTGTTCTAGGATGGGCGCGGTATCGGTGGCAAGTAAAAAGTGGATTTCGGCGATAAGATGCGGGTTTTGGGGGTCAAACCCCTCAGGTGGCCTCGGGTTTGCGGTGTTTTGCCTGGATTTTGGGCAATGGTTAACAAGAATCCCGAATGGTTAATTTAGCGCGAAACGGGCTGTTGGCGATTTTCACCAAAGCTCACATCCGAGTTTCGGATTGGGCTGTTAGGCTCTGATATAACAGATTTTATTGAGGCTTCTTAAGATTCCACTTCAAGTATGGATTTTCAGTAATCCGTTCCGGTCAGGCGCGGATAAGGGGGGTTTTCGTTACGAGACAATGCGGGACTCGGGGGGTATTGTTCCGGTTCCATGCGGTTAACCCCGTCGTTCATGATTGCGTGCGGATTGGGCAGGTGGCTGCTTTCGAGGCGGGTCGGACAGGTCAGCGTTGGATGGGCCTGGATGTGACGGCTCCGGGCCATAATCGGAACTGCTGGAATACCAAGGGGGCCGAGCCAATGCCTAGGCCCCCTTGTCGTTACGATCGTCGGTTCAGAACTTCAGCACGAGGTCCGCGCCGATGGTGAACGAGTCTTTCGTCTGCTTCGTCGGATTGCCCGCGTTGGTGTTGAAGGGCTTGTTGCTGGTATAGGCATGATCCCACCGGATTTCCGGCCGGATCATCAAGCCGGCGATCGGGGCCGGCACGTCCGGCTTATAGGTCACGCCCAAAGTCAGCGACCCATACGTCGTGCTCGGCCCGCCGGCGCCGTAGACCGCGCCCTTCAGCGGCAGGCCCTGCTGGAAGCGGATCGCGTCGCTGTTCCCAGCGAACGACGCCACGAAGTAGTTGTTGTCGTCACGCCAGATTTCGGCACGTCCGTTCAGGGTCAGCGTGTCGGTCAATGCATATGATGCGTATTGCACCACGCCGAAGCCATTCACGGGCTTGTTGACATAGCCGTAGGCGTCGCGGACCCAGTTGAATTCGGTGATGAGTGTCAGTTCATCGGTTGCCTTGTAGGTGATCAAAATGTCGTTGTAGGACCGCCATTGGCCGTTGGCGTTGACGCCAAGCGGGGACAGAAAGCGGGAGGCATTTTCCGGGCCGAAATGCGTCAGGGCGAGGACCGCGAGCTTGCCGTCCATCAGGTTCAGGCCGAACCCGGCGATGCCGCCGAGCGCGCTGTTGTTCTCGCCAAGGGGGCCGAAGGTGGTGTTGGTGCCGGTATCGATACCGGCATAGATGTCCACCATGTCGGTGACGTGGGACACCGACAGCAGGCCGGTATGCTTGAACGGCAGGCCGAATTGGAACGTGTAGGAATGTGAGTAGAACGGGTTGGTGGCCGGATCGATCGTTTCGAAGCCCAATGGCGTCGAGTACAGACCGGCTTTCAGATCAAGTCCACCGGCGAACACCGGCAGGCGCATGACGAAATTGGCTTCCACGATATCGAACGTGTTGCGCGACGTCGGCAGGGCATTGTTGAAGATGCCCATATACTGCGTGTAGCGCGCATCCGAGCCATACATGCCCTGGAGTTTGAAGCCCCAATGGAACTCCTTGTTCTCGGGATCGAGCGGCTTCGCGGCGGTCAGCAGGATCTGGTTCAGCAAGACCTGATTTGCGCGGTCTGTGATCGTCTGACCGAAGTTCATACCGGAATTGGGGCGATACGGGTTGCCGATGACGCCAGCCTGGATCTGGGCGGAGAGGCTGATGCCGTCGATGACGAGTCCGGTGTATTTCTCTTCCGCGGCGGGTGCCGCCGCCGGCGCGGGGGCCGGGCTTTGTGCGATGGCTGGTGCGCCGACCGCCGCAATGGCCGCGGCGAGCACGGAGGTGGGCCATATCCTGGGATGACGCTTCATGGAAACTCTTCCGTCTGTTCTTGTTTGCAGGAAGTCGGCTCGAACCGGAACGCTGATAAGGCGCCCCGGTTCAGTTTCGGCAGGCTCAGGCGCTGGCGATCAGAAGATCTGCTCGCCGTGCAGGACGATATCGAGTCCCTCGCGCTCCTCCTCTTCCGCAACCCGCAGGCCGACCAGGGCCTTGGTGATCATCAGTAGAATTAGTGTCATGACACCCGTGTAGACAATAGTCGCAACGACACCGATCACCTGCAGCTTGAGCTGGTCGATGCCTCCCGAGATGCCATCAGGGGTCGCATCGGTCGCGGAAAGCGCGGCATAGGCGAACACGCCGGTCAGCAAGGCGCCGACAATCCCGCCAACCCCGTGCACGCCGAACGCGTCCAGGCTGTCATCGTAGCCCAGCATGTGCTTGAGGCTGGTTGCCGCCCAGAAACACACCACTCCCGCTGCCAGGCCGATGATGATCGCGGAACCCGGCAGCACGAAGCCGGAAGCCGGAGTGATCGCGACCAGGCCCGCCACTGCGCCAGAGACGACGCCGAGAACGGACGGTTTGCCCTTGGTGATCCACTCGGCAAACATCCAGCCCAAGGCCGCCGCCGCCGTCGCGATCTGCGTCACCGCCATCGCCATGCCGGCACGCCCACCCGCGCTGAGGGCAGAGCCCGCGTTGAAGCCGAACCAGCCAACCCACAGCATCGACGCGCCGATAACCGCATAGGCGAGGTTATAGGGCGCCATGTTGTTCGTGCCGTAGCCGTTGCGCTTGCCGAGGACCAGGGCGCAAACGAGTCCTGCGACGCCTGCGTTGATGTGGACGACCGTGCCGCCGGCGAAGTCGAGCACGCCGAGGGCGAACATCCAGCCCGTTGGTGCCCAGACCCAGTGCGCGATCGGGGAGTAGACGAACAGGGACCACAGCACCATGAAGATGCACATCGCGGAGAACTTCATGCGGTCGGCGAAGGCCCCCGCGATCAGTGCGGGCGTGATGATCGCGAACGTCATCTGGAACATCATGAAGACGGATTCAGGGACCGTCGTCGGAACGGCGGCGTCGGTCCCGGCCCCCAGGACGAAGACCTGGTCGACGCCCTTCACGATGTTGCTGCCGATGCCGCTCAGCAGGAACCGGGAGAAGTCGCCAATATAGGCATTGCCGTTGGTGAAGGCGAGGCTATAGCCCGCTACCATCCAGACCACCGTGACCAGGCAGCAGATGGTGAAGGACTGCATCATGGTCGCGAGGACGTTCTTCTTGCGGACCATGCCCGCATAGAACAACGCCAGACCTGGAATGGTCATCATCAGGACGAGCGCGGTGCTGGTCAACATCCAGGCAGTATCGCCGGTGTCGATCTTCGGTGGGTCGTCGGCGAACGCAGGTGCCGCGACCAGGAGAGCCGGCAGCAAAACGCCCAATCCCCAATTCAGGCGGGGTCTCATCATCGGTGCTGTTTCCCTTGATTGTTGGACTAGAGCGCTTCGGTGTCCGTTTCGCCCGTTCGGATACGCATCGCCCGTGCGATGTCGAGGACGAAGATCTTGCCGTCACCGATCTTGCCGGTGTGGGCGGATTTCGCGATTGCCTCGATCACGGAGTCGGCGAGATCATCGGCGACGACAACCTCGATCTTGATCTTCGGCAGAAAGCTGACGTGATATTCCGCTCCGCGATAGATTTCGGTTTGTCCCTTTTGTCGGCCGAAACCCTTGACCTCGGATACGGTCAGTCCCTGAACGCCCAGCGGTGTCAGGGCTTCACGCACATCGTCCAGCTTGAACGGCTTGATGATGGCCATAATCAGTTTCATGTCGGCGTGTCCTGCATTGCCTTTCTCCGGGCCACCGCATCGTAAGGTTTGGTGGGTCGGGCAAGCGTCATTCAACAACCGTGCCAGACCGGAAAAATCCATAATTACAAAGGGGATAGGCGCCGCATGGCATGAATTGCCCGGAAACAGCCCAATGGTTGGGCAATTGCTTAAAAGTACTGCGGGCCGGCAAGTGCCGCGGGTCGGCTGAGACAGATTTTTCTCCTGTTGTGTCAGGGCTCTTTGGCTGCCCTGACATCCGCGCAGTGCCCGCCGGGGCGTTGTGGTCGACAAATCGTTTCGGATTCGCTGAGGATCGTACTTCGACCGATCGGGTGCGTCATGCTCCGCGACTTGGCAGGGACGGGATGGCGACCCCGCGCGCCACGGCGGAGCGGCAAGGACGGTCACCGTCCGGGTGTTCCAATCGCGACGGGTGGCCCCCTATGTCGCGTCAATTGGAACACCAAACCAAGGCGTGTGTGGTCCGCCCCGACGGCAATGTCTGCCGTAATCGGAAACCCAGAGGCCGGTTCGGTGGCCCTGACCCACTACAGCATCTGACCGCCATCGACGACGATGGTCTGCCCGGTCACCCAGGATGCCAGCGGAGAGGCCAGGAACATCACCACATTCGCCACTTCCTCCGGATAGCCCAGCCGTCCGAAGGGGATGGAGCTCAGGACGGCATTGTAGAGTTTCGGGGCCTCAGTCTTGCGGCGATCCCAGACGCCGCCGGGAAATTCGATCGATCCGGGGGCCACACCGTTCACGCGAATGCCGTCGCGCGCATACATCGCGGCCTGGGTGTTGGTGTAGTGGATCACCGCGGCCTTGATGGCGCCATAGGGCGGCTGTCGGGCAGCGGCGCGCAGGGCGGCGACTGACGATGTGTTGATGACGCTGCCCTTGGTCGCCTTCAGGAACGGCAATGCGGCATGGGTCGCATGCACGATCGCCATCATGTCGATGGCCATGCTGGACATCCATCCGGCCTCATCGTCGGTGGAGCCGAAGGCCGAGGCGTTGTTGACCAGGATGTCGATCCCGCCCAGCGCCTCTGCTGCCGCGGCGATATAGGCTTTGATCGCATCGGCGTTCGCCAGGTCGGCGGCATCGGCATGGGCCTTGTGGCCGAGGGCGGCGATTTCGCGGCTTGTGGCGTCCAGCGCGTCGGCCCCGCGGGCGCAGATCGAGACATCGGCCCCGGCCGCCGCAAGGCCCAATGCGATCGCGCGGCCGATGCCGCGGCTGCCACCACAGATCACGGCGCGCTTGCCGGTGAAATCGAACGTCATGGGCTTTGGTCTCCTCGCGGGGGCGCGAACGCGATGTTCGCGCCTGTCCATGACGGAGAATAGTCGCGGTCCGCAAGCATCGAAAGCGTGCTTCACCCGGAGCCCGTGGTGCGGCACACTGGGCTGGATGCGTCGCCCCCTTTGCTTCCGGAGCCTTGGCCCATTGTCGTTTCGCGGTGGGGCCGACGCTTGACCCTTGCGTTCCGGCTGCTCCATCGCTTTCCCGATCTGACCTTGGACCTGACGTTCCAGGTGCCGACGCCGTGCGTGGCGGCTCTGTTTGGACCGTCCGGCGCCGGAAAGTCGACGGCACTTGCGGCGATCGCCGGATTGCTGCGGCCGGATATGTGCCGGATCGAACTGGATGGGGAGGTTCTGGTCGATACCGCGGCCGGGATCTGGCGCAAGCCGGAGATGCGGCGGATTGGCCTGGTGTTCCAGGATGCTCGCCTGTTTCCGCATATGTCGGTCGCCACGAATTTGCGGTACGGGCTCCGCCGTGCACCACCCGGCCCCGTCACCTTTGACGATATCGTGTCTCTGCTGGACCTGGGCGCGTTGCTGGACCGTCGACCCCACACATTGTCCGGCGGTGAGCGCCAGCGTGTGGCGATCGGACGGGCCTTACTGGCCCAACCCAGATTGTTGCTGATGGATGAACCGCTGGCCAGCCTGGACGCTGAGCGCAAGGCCGAGATCCTGCCCTATCTGGCGGGCCTGAAGGCAGCAATGCGGCTGCCGATTCTTTACGTCACCCACGCCATGGAGGAGGTGGCCCGCCTGGCCGATTCCTTGGTCTTGATCGATCGCGGGCACGTGGTCGCGCAGGGGCCGTTGGGCGAGGTGACGGCGCGGTCCAACCTGAAACTGGCGCGCCGCGACGACGCCGGGGCGGTGCTGACGGCGACCGTGGCCGGCCATGACCCGGCCCGTCAGCTCAGCCGGCTGACTGTGGGTGGGGCAGACTTATTGGTGCCGCTACTGACCGCGCCGGTCGGGCGGCCTGTGCGGGTGCGGATCCCGGCGCGGGAGGTGATTCTGGCGCGAGAAGTGCCAAGGGCGATCAGCGTCCATAATGTGATCGCCGGGAGAGTGCGAGCGGTGACGAACGACACCGAACGTCATACCGCGCTGGTGGAAATCGCGCTCGCCGAGGAGGCGTTCCTGGCCCGCGTGACGCCTGATGCGGTGGTTCGGCTGGCATTGGAGCCTGGGGTGGAGGTCCTGGCACTGGTCAAGTCGGTGGCGATCGAGGTGTTGGATTTGTAGGGACGGAGCCTTTCCGCACGTATGGGATCACCTCATCCAAAGTCGAGTTTGCGTCATGCCATGTCGCCGGACGCAACGTGTTCCGGTCTGCGGCGGTTGCGCCAGGCCAGCCATCCGGCCACGGCCAGCGCGCCGGCCAGTGCGGTTCCGGATATCCAGGCGGCAAGCCGGGTCATCGGTGTGGTGCGGGGTTCGATCACGATGTGGTTCCGCCCGACATCGAGCGGCAAGACCAAAAGTGAGATCGCGCCTTGCAGCGGTGCCGTGACGGTTCCGTTGATGCGCACTTCGTTGCCGGGATACCAGGGATGGGCGAGTTGCACGAAGCCGGCCTGACGAGCGGCAATCACCAGTTCGACCCGGGCCAGCGACACGGTGTACTGCTCCAGCACCGGAACCGCCTCGAAATCCGCGGGGTCGGTCGTCGTGCCTGGCGGAGGCTGGCGGACCGGCAGCGCGCGGGCGGTGTGCCGAACCGGGTCGATCCCGGCCGTATCGAGGTAAAGATGCAGGAACCGCGCGATAGCGGCGACCCTTGGCGCCATGGGTTCGAATTCGAAGATCGGATCCCATAGAGCCGGCTTGTCCAGGCCCTCGGGCGGGGACAGGGCGATGAGCGAGCGGCTGAACAGGACGGGGCTGGCGTCGGGCACCAGGATGCGGCGGCCCAGGGGACCCTCGGGGCTCGCATCCTGGAAGGTCTCGGGACACCCCATGTTTGCCGGATCGGTGCATACAATCCGGGAAACATTCAGCTGGGCCAGCAGGGTCGCCGTGCGCGTTGACAGGCGGCCGGTCCAGCGCAGATCCCGTTCTGCCAGGTTGATGCTGGTGCCGGAGTAGTTGTGGACCAAGGTCGCGGCCATGTTGTGGTGGCCTGACACACGCTGCGGCGTGGCGAAGTAGCTCATGACTCCGGCGCTGGGGCCAGTATTTGCCTGGAACGAGCCATCCCGCTGGATCCCGATTTCGATTCCACGCTCGTTGGGGGCGGTGCTCTGGAGATACCGGCCGGCGACCGCCAGAAATTCCTTGTCGGCCCGCGCGACCGGCAGGATAGCCGTGCTGGCGACATCCAGCAGGACAAGCATCAGCGCGACCAGCACGATACGATGTCCGGCTTGGCGGTTTGCCAGCAGCCCCTCGATCGCCAGCGCGACCAGCAGGCCGATGAAAAACCCCAGGAACATGATATCCCGCACCACGGGGTTGTACAGCACAAGGCCCAGCAACACGCAGGGCAGGACGGCCAGCCCTATGGATCGCCGATGGGCGGTCGCCGAACCGGACAGCGATGTCCAGGCCCCAAAAACCGCCAGTGCGACCGAGGCGATCCCAAGATAGGCCCAGTAATCCGAGCCCCAGTTCGACCTGGTATTGGCCCAGGTCACCAATCTCAGCAGCCGTTCAGTGGTCGGCCAACGCAGCAAGGCCAGGCCGGAATCGGGCTCCATCATCACCCAGCCGGCGCCTTCCAACACCGGCAGGATCGCGATCATGGCCATCGCCGCGCCGGTCAGCCCGGCCGTGGCCATCGGCACCAGTCCGGCCCATCGCCAACGCCCCAGAAGCAGGCTGATGCCCCCGAACAAAGCGAGATAAATTGCCGCGAACGGCGCATGCGGCTGGTGGTTGACGATCAGCGCCGCGGTGGTGAGCGCGAACAGCAGCCAATAGCCTCCCCCCGTTCGGCGGCGGCGCATCAGGTGCTCCGCGGCGAGGAACAGCACGGGCAGCAACATGACCGTGATCAGTTGCGGAAACAGGCCCCGGTACAAGAACATCTGCAGATAGGCGAAGGATCCGGTCCATCCCACCGAGGCAACCAGCGCGGCGGAACGAGACAATCCCAATGTGCGGAGGAAGGCATAGTAGAACAGTCCGGTCAGAAAATGCACAACCGTGGCAAGTATTTTCACCGCGATAACGGCATCTCCGACCGCCAGGGTCAGCAGGCCACCCAGGATGTAGGTCAATGGTCCGGTGAACGCGAGAAGCGGACTGCCGAGATACTGGTAATTGGTCCATTGCGGGATGAAGCCCGCCTGGAATCCGCGGCTCATTTCCAGGAAGCGGGCAATGTGACTGCCGGAATCGGCGGCCAGCAGCACGCCGGGAAAGCAGAAGCTGTGACCAAGCCAGAGAAGCAGGACCGCCAGCAGGACCCACATTTCCGTCGGGTTCGCGCGCCACAGCATCGCGCTCACCGCACGTCGGCGCCATTCCAGCCAGACCACAGCAAGGAGCAGGATTGCGGTCAGCCCAGCCAACAGCCCATCGGTCAGGCCCAGGGCCGGCAGGAGACTGGACGGTGAGATCGGCCCGCCGTCCCGGGCCAGGCTCGCGGCACGTGCAACGATCGCGGTGAAGGCATGTAGCGACGCGGCGGCACTGCTGGCGGCCAACCCCGCGATCGCCAGCAGGACGGGCCAGTCCGGGGCCGGTGGCGTGGTCGGTAAAGGCGCGGCTCTCTGCGGCACTGTCGGGTCCTGGTCGGGAGGGCGGGAACTGACCGCTGGTTCGGCCCGCAGCGGGTTCGACTTTCCCGCGGCAATCCCGGTTTGCCGCGGAGTCGCGTCTCGGATCGCTGTCCGCGACGGTCTTACACGCGCTTCGCGTCAGCCGGATGTGCGCTGCCGGCGGAACCTTGCGCCTGGTGCCATCGCCAGCCGGACTGCACAATCGTCTCGATGTCGGAGCATTGTGGCTTCCATTGAAGCGTCTCATTCGCCAGTGACGGGTCAGCGACAAGGCTCGGCGGGTCGCCCGCGCGGCGCTCCGCGATCAGGTGCGGTACTGGTCGACCAGTGACGGATTCGACCGAAGCAAGGATTTCTTTCACGGAGTAACCCCGACCGGTTCCCAAATTCAGTGCGGTCGAGCGCCCCCCCTCCCGCAGGTAGTGCAACGCCTTGACATGTGCCTCAGCCAGATCCGTGACATGGATGTAGTCGCGGATGCAGGTTCCGTCCGGTGTGTCGTAGTCGGTGCCGAAAATGGCGATCGGCTTGCCGCCCTGCGCTGCATCGAACACCAGCGGGATCAGGTGCGTCTCGGGCGAATGCGCCTCTCCGGTCTCTCCGTCAGCGTCGGCGCCGGCGGCGTTGAAGTAGCGCAAGGCAACCGATGTCGTCCCATGCGCCATGCCATACCAGTGCAGGGCGCGCTCCACACACAGCTTCGTTTCGCCATAGGGATTGATCGGTTTTTGCGGCTCACGCTCGGTGATGGGGAGGGTTTCCGGCGAACCGTAGGTCGCGCAAGTGGACGAGAATACGATATGCGGTACCCCTGCCTGCCAGGCGGTCTTCAGCAATGTCAGGGATTTGACGACATTGTTCTCGAAATACAGTTCCGGGTTGGTCACCGATTCCCCGACATAGGCGAGTGCCGCGAAATGCAGGATAGCCCCGACATTGTGATGCTTGATCGTACGGGCGAGAAGGTCAGCGTCGCCGATGTCGCCGACAACCAGGGGGCCCCAGCGGACCGCCCAGTCATGGCCGCGGGTCAGATTGTCATAAACCACCGGCTCGTATCCCGACCGGGCCAGCATTTTCGCCGCGTGGCTTCCGATATATCCGGCACCGCCGGTGACAAGCACGGTCTTGCTGGGGGATGGCATTCCGATATCCTTAAGGTCAGGGGCGGCGACGGGCGATATGCGCACACAAGGGACGGGCATCGCGTCACCGGGCGGCAGCATCGTCGAGAAGGGCCAAGAAAGCAATCATACAAGGGAATATACCCATGAAACCAAGCAGATGTGGGCATCCGCCGCGCCCCCTCGGTGCTTGCACCGCGCCCTTGACCTTGTTAGAGAAGCCCATATGCCAAGTACCAAGGGAACCGTCGACGCAGTGGACATGGCGCCCCATACCGGATTGAGGTGTGGTGCCCGTACCATGATCCGTTCGACCGCTCGCCCCCTCCTCCCCGACAGGTTTATGCGCGTCTGGTTGTGCCGCCGGTTCGGCCTGAGCGCGGTTTTTGGGACGGCGGACGTGATCGATCGCGGACACCGTCAGGCCATGGCGGGATCCGGCCCCCGGGTAGTCGGCACCTGGTCGGGCGTATGTCGCTGAACACCGTGCATGTGCTCTTCTGCTGCGATCCCGGCTACGCACAGCATCTATGCGTGGCGATCATATCGATGCTCGAAAACAACCCCGCCAGCCAATTCGACATCGTCGTCGTCAGTCGGGAAGACTTCGGCGATGCCGGACGACGGGTTGCTCGATCTGTTGCGAGATACGGCAACTTCGACTTGCGGTTTGAGGTGTTCAGCCCGCCCAAGGACCTGACATTGCCGGTACGAGCGCATTATTCGCTGGACACTTATTCCCGGCTTTGGCTGGCCGATTTCTTCCCAACCTCGGTCGAACGTGTGCTCTATCTGGACAGCGATCTGATCGTGGTGGGTGACATCCAGGAGTTGTGGGCCACCGACCTCGGGGGCAACCTGCTCGCGGCGGCATCGATCCCGGGTTCCACAAAATGCGAATTCCTGGCCATTCCGGAATCCTACGGCTACTTCAACGCGGGTGTCATTCTGACCGATCTGCGCCAGTGGCGGGAGACCAGGGCAGTCGATGAGCTGGTCGCGTTCGTCGCAGCCAATCCGGACAAGCTCGTGGATGTCGACCAGGATGTGTTGAATGCGTGTTTCTACAAACGACGGGCCAAACTGTCCTATATCTGGAACGTGATCAGCCCATTCTATTTCCCCCATCATCCGCTCGGCCTGAGCCAGGATGAAATCCAAAGGGTTCGGCGCGATGCCAGAATCGTGCACTTCAACGGTGCCTCCAAGCCCTGGAGCTATATGAGCCGGCATCCACGTCGGGATGACTATCTCAGCTACCTGAAACTGAGCGAATGGAGGGATTATGTGCCGACCGATCGGACTCTCTCGAACATGACCAAGAAGCAGATGGCGCGGATCGTCCCGCGTTGGCTTGTTCGTGCACTGCGCTCCTAGACATCGCCTGAATCCGCGACAGTCGAACGAAATGAGGCCGAATGCGTCCAGGCCACTCTTCTGTGGAAACGGCACGGGCTCGCTTTGCCATGTCCCGGCGGACCGCCTGTCCCTGACGTGTCGGAGGGTGCCTTGAGCTGGTCGTTTGAAACCCTCGGTAATGCGATCGTGCAGGTCTCCGAGAGCGGCGAACCGATGCTCGTCACCGATCCATGGCTTCTCGGATCGGCCTATTTCGGCAGTTGGGAGCTGGAGCGGCCCCTGACCGAGGCGCAGTTGGCCAATGCGCGCCGGTCCCGCTTCGTCTGGTTCTCGCACGGGCATCCAGACCATTTCCACATGGGCTCAATCGAGACGATTCCCCGGAACGTGCAGATGTTGCTGCCCGACCACTACGACGATGAGCTGAACCGCACCCTGACGGAGGCTGGTTTCACACCGCGAGTCCTGCCGTCGAAAACCTGGGTCACATTGTCGCCCGGTCTTCGCGTCATGAGCGTGTCCAACGAGAATATGGACGCGATCCTGGCAATCGATGCCGGCGGTACATTGCTGTTGAACAAAAATGATTCGCCTTTTTGTGGGGAGGATCGCTTCTTTCGGCGTCTGGTCAGCCAGTTCCAGCGTTCCTATTTGTTTGCGCTCTGTGCGTTCGATGCGGATATGATCAATACCTATGATGGTGCCATGCGCTCCCTGCTGGGCCCGGCCGAGGAGGCGAAACCGGGAACGGTCTGGTCGGCGGCAAGAATTGCGCAATATCTGGGAGTGCAGAATTTCTGCTGTTCCTCCTCCCAGCACGTCTACGCGCGTCCGGATTCGGCGTGGGCCAACGATTTCCGGATTACCTGGCCGGATATGCAGCGATACTGGACCGCCGATGACATCCGGCTGATCCCCCCCTTCAGTCAGGTCGAACTCCCTGGCGGCAGGCTGGTTCGGACCGACTGTGACGATGTGGCACCGCCGGAGTCCCGCATACGGCCTGACGCGGCGGATAACTGGGCGGAACGGTTGACGGCCGAGGAATGGGTGAAGGTGGAACGGTTCGCGCGCCAGTTCGAAACCCTGCGGGATTGGCAGGACTTCATCGGCTTCAATGTCGGTGGCGAAGCGCGGCGCTTCTTCTTGCGGGCCGAGGCCGAACGTAAGCCGCAGGCAAAACAGGTCGGCGTGGTGTTCCATGTGCCGCGTGCTCCCCTGCTGGAGACGGTCGAGTACGGCTATTTCGACGATCTTCTGATCGGCAATTTCATGAAGACCCAGCTCTTCAACATGAAACTCTATCCGATTTTCACGCCGCGGGTGGCCAAGCTGGGGGGCAACGCCAAGGTCTTCACAGCCGCGGATCTGCGGCGATTCCAGGCCCATTATTTCCGCGCCTCACCCCTGGCATTTCTCCGCTACCGGGCCCAACTGGCGTTCCGCTACCATATCGAACCCAGAATCCGCGGCTGGTCGCAGGCGATTGGCCTGTTTCCACTGCTGAAATACCTGAAAAGGAGGGTGTTGGGTGCCCCGCGGACGTCCTGACCCCACGGCCCATGCGGTACACGGTGGGGCGTCGTGGGTCGCGCCGGTCCAACCGGGTTCGGACCGGCCGAATTTCGATGTGGTATCGTATCCGTCCGACACCAGGCCGACCCTTCTCGTGGTGGTGGACTGCGAGGAGGAGTTCGATTGGGACCATCCGGTCCGTGGCGCGGCCTACACACTGGAATCGATGTCGCGCCTCGCCCCCCTGCAAGCCGTGCTGGAGGCGCGCGACGTCCGGGCGACCTATGTCGTCGGCTATCCAATCGTCGACGATGTCTCGGCGTGGAAACCGCTCGCCCGCCTCCACGCCGATGGGCGGTGTCAGGTCGGAGCGCATCTGCATTCCTGGGTCACGCCGCCCTACCCGGAACATCCCAGCATCACCCATTCGTTCCAGGGCAACCTCGACGCCAGTATCGAGCAAGCCAAAATGGCCCGATTGGCCGATCGTATCGAATCGCGCTTTCGCATGCGCCCGTTGGTATTCAAGGCCGGCCGCTTCGGGTTTGGCCAGGCGACGGCCGCGGCGCTGGAAGCGTTGGGGTTTGAGATCGATGTCAGCTTCATGCCTCACTGGCGCTATGATGAGCAGGGCGGTCCCAGTTTTGCCTTCGTTCCGGTCGATCCGTTCTGGCTGCGTCCCCAGGGGAGGCTGCTGGAAATCCCTTTGACGGCCGGTTTCACCGGGTTGGCCAGCGGCGTCGGTTCCTGGCTGTACAATCAGGTCGACCGGCCGACGCTCCGTTTTGCCCGATTGCCGGGATTGCTGGCCCGCAGCGGATTGCTCAATCGCGTCCGCCTGACGCCGGAAGGGATCCCCGTGTCGGATGCCATCCGGTTGACGCGCAGCCTGTTCGCGACGGGGTTACGCGTGTTTCAGGTCAGCTTCCACAGCACATCTCTCGTTCCGGGCAAGAATCCCTATGTCGAGAGCGACAGGGATCTTGCCCGGTTGCTGGATTGGATCGCGACCTATCTCGATTTCTTCACGGGCGAGTTCGGCGGCGTGGCCGGTCACCCAGAAGGTGTCCTGCAGGACGCTCGCCTGCGTTTGAAACGGGCCAAGCCCCCGTTCGGCGCGGGCCCCGCACAATCCGTCGCGTGATCAGGCGCGAGGTATCTCGCCGCCGGCGGTCAGCATCGCCCGGAAATAGGCGACGGTCTTCGCCAGCCCATCCTCCAGTCCCACCTTGGGCTCCCAGCCGAGAACGCTGCGGGCCAGGGTGATATCCGGACATCGTTGCAGCGGATCGTCCTGGGGCAACGGGAAAGTCTGGATGCTCGACGTCGAGCCGATATGACCGATCACTCGTTCGGCCAGCTCCCGGACGGGGATTTCATGCGGGTTGCCCAGGTTGATGGGCCCGGTCACGTCGCGATCGCTGCCCATCAGGCGGATCAGCCCGTCGATCAGATCGTCGACGTAGCAGAAGGCGCGCGTCTGGCTGCCATCACCGTACAGGGTGATGTCCTGCCCCCGCAGAGCCTGGACGATGAAGTTCGACACGACGCGCCCATCATTCGGATGCATGCGCGGCCCGTAGGTGTTGAAGATCCGCGCGACCTTGATCTGGACCTTGTTTTGGCGGTGATAGTCGAAAAACAGCGTCTCCGCGCACCGCTTCCCTTCATCGTAACAGGCGCGCGGTCCCAACGGATTGACGTTACCGCGATATTCCTCGGTCTGCGGATGGACGGTCGGGTCGCCATAGACCTCACTCGTGGAGGCCTGCAGAATCCGGGCCCCGATCCGCTTCGCCAGGCCCAGCATGTTGATCGCACCGATGACGCTGGTCTTGGTCGTCTGCACCGGATCAAACTGGTAGTGCACCGGGGAGGCTGGGCAGGCGAGGTTGTAGATCTCGTCAACCTCCACGTACAGTGGGAACGTGACGTCGTGGCGCAGCGCCTCGAACTGCGGATTGCCCAGCAGGTGCGCGATATTGTCCTTGCGGCCGGTGAAATAATTGTCGACGCACAGAACGTCCGCGCCTTCCCGCAGCAAACGTTCGCACAGATGCGATCCCAGGAAGCCGGCCCCTCCAGTCACGAGAATACGTTTGCGCGTCAATGCCATAAACGAGCCCAGTCCTGTGAAAGCCGGCCGAACCTGACAAAACCCGATCTCGCTGACAAGCGATAAAGCCGCAACCGGCGGGAGGGGGTGGGATGTCCACCGCCGCTGGCACCCCCAGGAGGCAACGAGAAGACCCGCGAGGAGACATGCTGGCCCGGATAGCCGGGGTCCGACCGTGATGCTAGCATCGGGTCTGCCATGCCCCAGACTGCCGGCGGCAAGGGCACGTCTGTCCCTGTGAAACATGGAGTTGATAACATGGCTGACCGGCCGTTCACCCAAGCCGATCTCGATTTGCTGGCACAATGGGATACGCCCACGATCTGCAACGGGCTGGAGGTTGTGGTGCCGGAGCGGCGGGCCATTGGTTTCACGGTGGAGCCGATGGTTTGCATCGACCCCAAGGCGAAACCGATCGTCGGTCTGGCGCGGGTGGGCATGATCCGCTCGACCGAACCCCCGCGCGGCAAGGTCACCGACCGGGCCGATTGGTATGACTATGTCGCCGCGACAGACTTCCCGACCATCGCGGTGATCCAGGATATCGACGGGCGAACCGGCTATGGCGCCTATTGGGGCGAAGTCCAGTCCACCGTACACAAGGCGCTTGGCTCGATCGGCTGTGTGACCAACGGATCATTCCGCGATCTCGATGCCTGGGCGCCGGGATACCAGATGATCGGTGGCAGAATCGGGCCGAGCCATGCGCATGTTCATATGGTCGATTTCGGAAAGCCGGTGAACATTTTCGGGATGCAGGTGGGCCACGACGACGTGATCCATGCCGATTTTCATGGCGCGGTGGTGGTGCCCGCCGATGCCGTCCGCAAGCTGCCGGCGGCGATCGACCTGATCTCCCGGCGGGAAAAGGTGATCCTGGATGTTTGCAGGTCCGCCGACTTCACCCCCGCCAAACTGCGGGATGCGCTGAAGCGCGCGGGGGAGATCCACTGAATCAGCCATAAAGAAACCGGCCAACCCCGGGAGCCGCGCGTAGCCGACGGCCCCCGGTGGGCATTCAGCGGGGTTTCCGGTTGGCATCCCAGCCGGCGCTTCCTGGTTGGCGTCCCAGGGGCTGCTCCCGAGGGGCGCCCCTCAGTTCGTGCGCTTCAACTTCCGCCACGCCCCGGCCACCGAGTTCAACACATGCCGTTCGGCCCCATCCGGACGTCCGCACAACTGCCATAGCGCCGCGGCCGCGCCGACATAGGACAAGGCGCCGACCGCCGTCCGTTCGCAGAGATCGAACAGGGAGGGCAGCAGGTTCGGCGCTGAGGCGGGGGTCCAGGCGAAGCCGCATGCATGCATCACCGCCACCATCGCGCACGCCGCCACCATGGGGCGCCATAGCCGAGACCCCAGCGTGGCCACACTGATCCCGACCCTCGGTAAGGCAAGCCAGAGCACGACACCCTGCATGATCAGGAGAGACACGCTACCCGCAATCGCCGCTCCGACCAGTCCATACCACCAGATGCCAAGCATAAGCAGCGCGACCCGTGAGGCGGCGGCGACCGCGGTGATGGCAACGGTCTGGCGCATGAGCCCCTGCGCCACCAACATGGTGCCTCCGACAATGCCGAAGATCGCCGCCGTGGTCACCGGCGCGACGATCTCGATCAGCGGGACCACCTGCACCCAGCGAGCGCCCAATGTCACGTTGACCGTCGGATGGGCCACCAAGGAGATTCCAACGCCTGCCGGTAAAGCCAGCAGGACACCCAGGCCGATGGTCTCCAGGAACAGCGCGGTCTTCGTCGCCTTCGACTCCAATGCCGCCGAGAATCCCGGAAACAGCGCACGGCTCGATGGCTCCAACAACTCGGTTGTTGGCAGGCGGCCAATCTCGGTCCCGATGGACAGCATGCCGGCGGCCTCCGTACCGAGATAATGGCCGGTCACGACACTGTCCGCACGTTCCTCGATCCTCGCGAGAATGCCCACCACCCAGCTCCAGGCCGAAAATCCGGCGATCCGGTTCCAGGCCTTCAGGCTCAATCGTGGGCGATAGGCCGACATCGTATAGCTCATGACCAACCGGGCGACCCGACCGGCGAGCAGGCCCGCAACCAAGGCCCAGTAGCTTTGCCAGATCAGCGCCGATCCGATGGTGACGGCTACGCCGATCAGGCGCGTTCGAATTTGCAGGTTGAATTCCTTGCGAAAATCCAGATCGCGACGAAAATCAACGATGCCGATATTCTCGGCAGAAGAGATGATGATGCCCACCGCCAAGGCCAGGAACACGACCGCCAACCGAGGTTCGCGGAAGAAATCCGCCGCCGGCCAGGCGAGCGCCGCAATCAGAACGGCAGTGATCACGCCGCGCACCAACGAAATCGCAAACCCCGTATCATACAGGGCCCGGTCACGGTTCCGATCCCGGATCAGGGCGTCTTGTACACCGATGGCCGATAGTGCATCGACCGATGCGATGACCCCGGTGGCGATCGCGATCAGACCGAAATCGGCCGGTTCCAGCAGCCGGACCAGAACCAGCGTGCTGAGCAGGCCGACATTCCGCGTCGCCAGCCGCCAGGCGATAACCCAGGCCGTGCCCTTGGCCACGAGCGCGGAGGTCGACACGGTCGGTTCCGATGGCGCGCTCACGGTCGGTGCGATCTGCCGCACGGGGTCGGCTCTGGTCGGAGTGTCAAATCGTCGGTCCCTGGGCTCATCGCATCGCGCCGAACCTCGCATAGCGAACTCAGCCGTCCCAAAACAGCGAATTTTCCACGATCCTGCGTCCGGCGGGGCTGGGGTCTACACAGGTTCCAGCAGAGCGGCGCTGTCATGTCTCACGTTGTTGACCTGGGTGCTGACCCGCCAGATCCGAAAGTCAACATCGGACGGACGTAGCAGTGCGGCCGGATCGCCCCCGGTCTCTCCGAGCCATAATGGCCAGTCGGCTTCTTCCAGTACGACCGGCATCCGTTCATGAAGCGGTCGCAGGGTCGCGTTGGCGTTCGTCGTGGCGATGGTGAAGCTGCGGATGATCGTGCCGTCCGCGCCGCGCCACCCCTCCCACAAACCAGCGAACACCAATATGCGTCCGTCTGCCCGAGCGATGGCCCATGGCAGTTTCGCGCCGTCTTCCACCTGCCATTCGTAGAAGGCATCCGCCGGCACCAGGCAGCGGCGTTTGGCATAGGCATCGCGGAACATGGGCGTGGTGGACAAGGTCTCGCTTCGCGCGTTGATCGTCATGCGGACGGTTTTCGGGGTGTCAGGTCCCTTGGGTGCCCAATGCGGGACCAATCCCCAGCGCAGCAGGTCCAGCCGCCGTTCCCTGGTCTCCGGGTGCAGACGGATGACCGGGGCATTTCTGGTGGGAGCCATGTTCCAGGTCGGCGCCCAGTTCGGCACCGGCCCTTTCGTATGGAACAATCCGACGATCGCCTCGGCCGGCAGGAACGCGGCATAGCGGCCGCACATCGCCGCGTCAGTCCCGCCGCGGCGTCAGCCCCAAGGCGCGCCGCGTGCTGGGTTGGCAAGACGGCAGAGCCGACCCTGGAGCAGTCTCAAAATGGCTGGAAACGGCAAACCTCTCTGGCATCCTGTTTCATCGCGTGGTTCAGGCACTGTCCCATTCCGCTCAGCGTGATCGCGCTCTGACAATCCACTCATCAGGCGCGTCGTCATAATCGCATGGCGGCCGATGGCCATCCCTGTGCGAACCCATTTAGCGAAGACACGCCAGACGGTCCATCCACGCCGGTAATGCGCGGTTTCCTGCCTCCGGGAACCGGTTTACGATGGGTTGCAAAGGGAGACCCTCATGACCAAGACAGCGGCGATTTCCGGGGCGGCATCCGGCATTGGACTGGCGGCATCCCGCCGGCTTCTGGAGGCCGGGTGGATCGTTTACGGGCTCGACAATGCGCCCGACCGGCTGGCGCAGGTCGCCGCCGGGTTCGCCTCCCATGATAACCGGTTCCGTCCGATCCGCTGCGATGTCGGTGACGCCGCCAATGTCACCGCCGCGTTTGCCGCCATCGCCGACACCAGTCCGGTCCTGAACGGATTGATCTGTTGCGCCGGCGTGCTCCGCACCGGGTTGATGGAACACATGAGTATCGAGGATTTCGACCTCGTGCTGAACATCAACACCCGTGGCACGTTCCTCTGCGCTCAGAAGGCGCTGCCGCTGCTCCGCCTGGGTGCCACGCCGGACAATCCATCCCGTGTCGTGCTGCTGTCCTCCCTGGCCGCCACCCGGCCGAAAGTGGTCAGCGGCGCCTATGCGGCGTCCAAGGCGGCGGTCACCCAGCTTTGCCGCGTCATGGCGGCGGAATGGGCGCCGTCCGGCGTGCTGGTGAACGCCCTGGCGCCTGGAACGGTCGACACACCGATGGTCCGCGCGATGTCGGATCCCTCGCAATCAAAAGGCTATCGCCCGTCTGGTGTTTCCCCCGTGGGACGCATCGCGCAGCCCGAGGACGTCGTCGACGTCATGATGTTCCTGTTCAGCGACGGCGCCCGCTACGTCGCCGGGACCACGATCCCGGTCGATGGCGGCACCGGAGCCGCCTTCATCCCGCCGGGATCGAACGTCTGATGCGCCTCGTTGCCTGCCTCGTCGCCCTGCTGGCGATGGCGCTGCCGGCCTGGGCCCAGGGGCCTGCGCCGGAGCGCGTGCTGAACGTCTATAACTGGACCGACTACATCGACCCGTCGGCCCTGGATGCGTTCACCGCCGAGACCGGGATCAAAGTCCGCTACGACGTCTATGACAGCATGGAGACCCTGGAAGCGCGGATGCTGGCCGGCCGCTCCGGCTATGACATCATCGTGCCGACCAGTGAGCCGACCTTCTCCCGCCTGATTCGCGCCAAGGCGTTGCAGGAGATCGACCGGACGCGCGTGCCGAACTGGAAGAACCTCGATCCCGCGATGATGCGGCAGGTGGAAAGTTCCGACCCTGGCAACCGCTTCGGCGCGATCTATCTGTGGGGCACGGTCGGGTTGGGCGTGCTGCCGGACAGAATCAAGGCATTGGCCCCCGACGCGCCGTTGGACGGATGGGACCTGCTGCTGAAGCCCGAGAATGCGCGTCGGCTGAAATCCTGCGGTATCACCATCATGGACTCGGCGATCGACGTCATCCCGTCCGTCCTGCACTATCTGGGCAAGCGTCCCGGCAGCACCGATGCCGCCGATCTGGCCGCGGTCGAGAAAACCCTGATGGGCATCCGCCCCTATATCCGCACCTTCGCCGGGGCTGGTGCGGTCGAGGCGCTGGCCGCCGGCACCACCTGTATCGCCATGACCTACTCAGGCGACGTCATCCAGGCCTCGGCGCGCGCCGCGGAGGCCAAGCGCGGGGTCAATGTCTCCTACATCACGCCGAAGCAGGGCGCGCAGATTGCCTTCGACGTACTGGCGATCCCGGCCGATGCGCCGCACAAGGATGCCTCGCTGGCTTTCATCGATTTCATGCTGCGGCCCGCGGTCATGGCCGGCATCACGAATGTCACCCGCTATCCGAACGCCGTGCCGGCCAGCCGTACCGCGATCAGGCCGGAATTGCTGGCCGACACGAACGTGTTCCCGACCGAAGCCCAGATGGCCGGCTTCTTCACCCCCAGCGCCGTGCCACAAGCAGCCGAACGCGCACGGACGCGGATGTGGGCGCGGTTCAAGGCCGGGCGCTGACAGACCTGCTGCGCATCGACCGTTTGTCGGTCCGTTACGGCGCGACGGCAGCCCTGGCCGATCTGAACCTGACGGTTCGCGCCGGGGAGTTGTTCGTGCTGCTGGGCGGCTCCGGATCGGGCAAGACGACGCTCCTGCGGGCCATTGCGGGCTTCGTCCGCCCCAACGCCGGGCGCATCGTGCTTGACGGGACCGACATGGCGCCGCTGCCGCCGCATCGGCGCCCGGTCAACACGATGTTCCAGTCCTATGCCCTGTTCCCGCATATGAATGTCGGTGCCAATGTCGGCTTTGGCCTGGCCCGGTTCGGCATGAAACGGCGAGAGATCGATGCGCGGGTGGCGGAAATGCTCGCTTTGGTCCGCTTGCAGGGGCAGGAAACCCGCCGTCCGCATCAATTGTCGGGCGGCCAGCAACAGCGTGTCGCCCTGGCGCGCAGCCTGGCGCCGAACCCGTCGCTGCTGCTGCTGGATGAGCCGCTTTCGGCCTTGGATCGCGGCCTGCGCACGGAAACCCGGACCGAGTTGATGCGGCTGAACCGGCAGTTGGGCATGGCGTTCATCCTGGTCACCCACGACCAGCAGGAGGCGCTGACGATGGCCGATCGTGTCGGCCTGATGCGGCATGGCCGTCTGGCGCAGGTCGGCACCCCGGCCGAGATGTATGAACGTCCCGTGTCCCGTTTTGTCGCGGACTTCCTGGGCGCCGCCAATATCCTGCCGGGCACCGTTCACCCCGACGGTTTGCGCTTCGACCTCCCCACCCTGGGCGCGACCGCGATCGCGTCCCAGGCTGGAGTGCCCGGACCGGGGTTCCTCGCCATCCGACCGGAACGGATCCGGCTGGACCATGCCGAACGGGAGCCAGCGCCGAACCGGCTGCCGGGGGTCGTGACCGGGCGGAGTTACGCCGGAGAGAGCATGGAGTGGACCGTGCGGCTGGCGGATGGATCGGTCGTTCGATCGATCCAAGCGTTGGGGGATGGACTGACCGGCGCCGCCATTCCACCCGACGCCGCGGTCACCCTGTCCTGGCAGCCAGACGCCAGCATCCTGCTGCGGGAATGAAGACCGGCCGAACCCTGGTGCTGGCCGTGCCCTGGGTCTGGCTGGCGCTGTCCGTGGGGGCGCCGATCGTGATCGTCCTGGCGATCGCGCTCTCACAGCCTGCCGACGGCATCCCGCCCTATGCGCTGGGCTTCAGCCCGGACAACCTGATACTGGTCTTGACCGATCCGCTGTATCGCGATGCGTTGCTGCTGAGCCTGTGGGTTGCCGGGGTCTCGACGTCCGCTTGCCTGTTGATCGGCTACCCGATGGCGCTGGCCATCGCCCGGTCCCACGAGACATGGCGCGATACGCTGTTGCTGGCGGTGATGCTGCCGTTCTGGACGGGCTTCCTGATGCGCGTCAACGCCTGGATCGGACTGCTGGCAGATGACGGCTGGATCAACGGGGCGCTGACCTGGATCGGTCTGGGACCGGTCACGCTGCTCTATTCCAACACCGCGATGTATGTCGGCATCACCTACACCTATCTGCCGTTCATGGTGCTGCCGCTCTATGCCCAGTTGTCCAGGCTCGATCCGTCCCTGCTGGAGGCCGCGGCCGACCTCGGTGCCCCGCCGTGGCGGGTGTTCCTGCGCGTGACATTGCCGCTGTCGCTGCCGGGCATCGCGGCCGGCTGCACCCTGGTTTTCATCCCCACCGTCGGCGAATACATCATCCCGGAGTTGCTGGGTGGCCCAGGTGCGGCGCTGATCGGCCGTGTCCTATGGGGAGAGTTTTTCGCCAACCGGGACTGGCCGACCGCGGCCTCGGTCGCGATTTGCCTGCTGGTCGTGCTGCTGGTGATTCCGGCGGCGGTTTCCTGGCTGGTCGCGCGCGGGCGCATCGCGGGTGCCGCGGCTACTCAAAGTCGAGCATCAACCACGCCAGGACGAGAATGAACACGGCCACGACGATCCCGAACGCCGCGAGGATCAGGATGATCAGCATTCTTGAGCGTTCCGCGCTTTGCGAGGCCCATGCTTCGATGCGCTTCAATAGCCCGGTCACACCTGTCCCCAACAACGCTTCGCCAACCCTTTGGCCTTCCTGCCGCGCACCTCGTTCACCGAGGGCTTGCCCGAGTGCATTCGCGCTTCCTGGAAATCGCGAACACCCCTGGCCCTTTGTTTGAGAGCACGATTTGCGTGCTCGTACGCTGCGTGCTTGTACGCTCCGTCCGGTCACGTTCCAACGTCAAGATACCGCGTGCGTCGCAAGGGGCGAGCGAATTTCTGACGATGGGTGGCTTTCAGGCATATCCAGGACCGACCGAGATGATCGAGAATCAGGGCGATCCGGGCAGGTTCGCTCCGCTGTCCCGTCTGAGGTCAGGGGCCGATCCCGCCGCAACCTCGCCATCAATCGTTGCCCCCGCTCAGGCACGGCTTACCGGCGTCTGCCGCCGGACTTCCTCGATGGCACGATAGAGGTACCAGGTCGCAAAGGAGCGGTAGGGGGACCAGGGCAATCCGATCTCCGCCAGAGCGCGGGGTTTCGGCTGTTCGTCCAGTCCGTACAGGACCCGGTAACCCTCCCGCACACCGAAATCGTCGACCGGCAGGATATCGGGGCGGCCAAGAGTGAAAATCAGCAGCATTTCCACGGTCCAACGGCCGACGCCATGGATCGTGGTCAGCCGTTCGATCAGCGCGTCATCCGAAAGGCGGGTCGCGCCCCGTCGCGTGGGCACTGTCCCGTCGAGGGTCTTGGCGCAGATATCGCGGATTGCGGCGACTTTCGAGCCGGAAAAGCCGCAGCCGCGCATCGCTTCGTCGCTGGCGGCCAGGACAGCCTCCGGCGCTGGGAACGCTCCGGGCGGAAACAATGCCTCGAACCGGCCAAGGATCGTCTGAGCTGCCTTGCCGTGCAGTTGCTGGTGGGCGATGGCGCGCACCAGCGCCTCATACGGACCGCGTTGCCGTTCGACGCCGAGACGGGGCGGTCCGACCCGGGCGATGAGAGCGGCGAATTTCGGGTCCGCACTGAGATGTCGCATGCTGTCTTTCGACATGGGCTCGTTATGACGGCCGACCTTTCGGCCGGCAAGCGGGGATTTTTCGGGGAAGTGGCCGTTGATTGGTTTGATCCGGAGGGGACGGTGGGCGACAGGCGATGCGTCTTCGCCAGCGTCGGTCTGAGGCCCATTTCCACGAGCAAGCAGGTCAACCACGTTGGCGATTCAGCCGCGTGGGCGATGTCCTGGCCTGACAGCCCATTTCCGTGAGCAAGCAGGTCAGCCACGTTGCGACGGCCACTCACAGGCGGTCGGATATTGGACTGTCCTATTCTGATATATTTCGGATTATTGTTCAATCCAATTGGGAAGACAGGTTCCGTCGCGCGGGGAGTTCGCGGATGCCGTGCTCAACGACAGCCTATACCGGCAACCGGATGCGCGCGCGCAATCCGCCCAGGGGACTGTCCTCCAACAGGATGTCGCCACCATGGGCGCGTACGATATCCCGCGCGATCGTCAATCCCAGTCCGGTGCCGCCGGTGGCGTCGGTTTCGAACGGGCGGAACACGCTCTCCCGCCGGTCCGCGGGAATTCCCGGCCCGTCATCATCGACAGTGACCGAAACCATGCGATCCTGCTGTGCGGCCGCCACCGCGATCCGGCGTGCGTGGCGTCGGGCATTGTCGACCAGATTTGTGATCGCTCGCCGCATCGCATCGGCGCGCAACGGCAAGGTCAGCCCATCCGGCGCCGTCACATCCACACGAGCCCCCGCTCGCCTGGCGCCGGCCGCCACGTCTTCCAGCACGGATGACAGATCCACTTGTTGGGCCTGTTCCGTGCCCTCCCCGCGGGCAAAGGCCAGATAGCCGCTCACCATCCGCTCCATTTCCTCGACATCCGCCGTCATGTCGGTGACGTCCTGGCGGAGTTCCTCATTGGGCGGCAGCATGGCGATGGTCAGGCGCAGACGGGTCAATGGTGTGCGCAAATCGTGCGAAACACCGGCGAGCATTTCGGTTCTCTGCGCCAGGAAGCGGCGGATGCGTTCCTGCATGCGGTTGAAGGCGGCGGCAGCCTGCCGCACCTCGGTCGCGCCTTCGGGGCGAATGGGCGGTATATCGCGGCCGACCCCGAATGCCTCGGCCGCGCTCGCCAATCGGCGGATGGCGCGGACCTGGATGCGCATGAAGGCCGCGGCAATGCCGAACAACAGCATCGCGGTCCCCGCCAGCCAACCCACGAACAGGAATATGGTGCCGGTATACAGCCGCTTGCGTGGCGCGGTGATGTCCAGCACGCCTTCGGGCAGTTCGAGGCGCACCAGCACCGAGCGTGGGTCCGACGTCCAATCCATGGTCAGCGGCACGGAGAATTTCTCGGTCAGAATGAACGCCATGTCATCGTCCATCGGTCCCAACACGTTGACCCGCTTGGAGGGTTCAAGCGTCGCGCCCGGGTCCAGCCGCATGATCAGGTTGAATTGCTGATGCGCCGTCCGAAGGATCCATTGCCTGTCCTCTTCTGCGGGAAAACGACGCAGAAGTTCGATCGTCGCACCGATTTCCCCCGCTATGGCGGCCGAAAACCGGCGGGAGACCACGTCCAGATGGCTGCCGTAGAAGATCTGCAACGCAACGGCTTCCAAGCTGAGCAGGGGCACCAGGATCATCAGCAGGCTCCGGCCGAGGAGGGAGCGGGGCAGGAGGCGCTTGAACCAGCGGGTGAGGGGGAGGCGCGCGCGCATCGTTGCGTCAGGCGCCAGGTTTCAGGACATAGCCACGGCCTCGGACGGTGTGCAGGAAGCGCGGCTCCCGCGGGTCGGTTTCGATCTTGCGGCGCAGTCGGGTCACCTGCACGTCGATGGCGCGTTCGCCGGATTCGTCCATGCTCAGGCTGGTGGCCAATTCTTCCCGCGACAGTACCTCGTGCGGCCGAGCGGCGAGGGCAGCCAGGAGCGCGGCTTCTCCGCCGGTCAGGCGGATGGGACCTTTGGCGTCGCGCAACTCGCCGCGTTCCAGGTCGAATTCCGCCTGACCCAAGCGCAACGGCCCCGTGGGCATGTCCGGAGGCGGCGGCGGTGCTCGCCTGAGCATCGCCCGGATGCGCAAGACCAGTTCACGCGGTTCAAATGGCTTGCCCAGATAATCGTCGGCGCCGGCCTCGAACCCTGCGATGCGGTCCTCGGGCGCGCCACGCGCTGTCAGCAGCAGGACCGGCATGCCGTTCTCTTGCTCCTTGCGCAGGGATTCCGTCAGTTGCAGGCCGGATTCACCGGGCATCATGACGTCCAGAACCATCAGATCCGGGTTGATCGCGCGCAGTTTGGCGCGGGCTTCGGTCGCGTCGGCCGCGGTGGTGACGCGGAAACCCTCGCCCGAAAGGTAGCGCGCCAGGCGTTCGCGCAGCGGCGCGTTGTCCTCCACCACCAGGATATGCGAGTCATCCGCCATCGCCGCCTCCTCTATCCATGTAGTCGCGCGCCGTCTGATCCATGATGGCACGCATGACGACCCTGAACCCCTCGACCGCTGCATGACCCGCCTGATTGAGGGCCGGGGCCAGGCGCTCCATTTGGCGTTCGAACAGGCGCCGCTCCAGGGCGGAGCCTTTCTCGGTCAGGGTCAGCAGCCGTTGGCGGCGGTCGTCGGGGCCCGGGGTCTGCGCCACGTAACCCTGTTCCACCAGAGCCCCCAGGACGCGCGCCAGCGATTGCTTGGTGATGCGCAGGATCAATAGCAGATCGGAGACGGTGATCCGCGGATTCCGTCCGATAAAATGCAAGGCGCGATGGTGCGCCCGCCCCAGCCCGAGTTCCTCCAGGATGACATCGGCTGCGTTGGTGAAGTCGCGATAGGCGAAGAACAGCAAATCCTGCGCGAGGCGGATACCGGCCTCATCGAAGACTGGCCTGCCGGCAGCGTCGACCAAGGTTGGCGCGCCGGCGTCGACCCGGTTCGGCGCGCCTATGGCATCGAAGCTATGCCGGTCGGAGGCAGCGACCGGCCCCGAGGGCGACTCGGCGTTCCTCGGTTGCGGCATGGCAGACATGCCGGGGCGGGTGGCGCACATTATGACAGTACTATTGACTCAAATGACGTCATATTTTAACTAACCGCCAGTTACAGCAATTTTGTGATGGTGAGGCTGGTCATGACGGCAGTTCCTTTCGACGATCGGGATGGGTGGATCTGGTTCGATGGCGCTCTGGTGCCCTGGCGGGACGCAAGCCTGCATGTTTTGACGCATGGGTTGCACTATGCCAGTGCCGTGTTCGAAGGCGAACGGTCTTATGGCGGCACCATTTTTCGCCTGCGCGATCATACCAATCGCCTGCATGCCTCGGCCCGTGTGCTGGGCTTCGATATACCCTGGTCTGCCGACCAGATCGATGCCGCCTGTGCGGCCGTCGTCCCCGCAAACGGGCTGACCGACGCCTATGTCCGACCGATCGCCTGGCGCGGGGCGGAGGCTCTGGGGGTATCGCCCGCTGGTACCTCGGTCCATCTCGCGATCGCGGCGTGGGATTGGCCCAGCTATTACGGGGCGGAGCGGATGCGGGGGATCCGGGTTGCCGAGGCCCTGTGGCGGCGCCCTGCACCGGACACCGCGCCGACGACGGCGAAATGCACCGGCCTTTACACGATCGGCACCCTGGCCAAGCAGGCCGCAGAGGCGGAGGGGTGCGCCGACGCGCTGATGCTGGACTGGCGCGGGCTGGTGGCCGAGACCACCGGGGCCAACATCTTCCTGGTGATCGACGGCGATCTGCACACGCCGCGGCCGGAGGGGTTCCTGGACGGAATCACGCGGCGTACGGTCATGGGGCTGGCGCAGCGGCACCAGATGCGGGTGGTGGAACGCCCGATCGAGGCCGCGGAACTTGCCCGGGCCTCGGAGGTGTTCCTGGCCGGAACCGCGGCCGAGGTCACGGCGGTGCGCACCATCGGCGGACATATCTACACGCCCGGGGTGATCACCGAGACGCTGATGCGGGACTACGATGCCCTGGTGAAACAGCCGCCGGTCGAGGTCGCGCGTCTCCTCGCCTGAGGCGCCCGTATCAAGGCGCCCGCATCAAAGGGCTGACACCGATCTTGCGGCAGAACCCGGAAGCGGAGACGTTGTCTCCGCAACCGAACGGGGACGTCGATCATGCCCGATACAGACGTCGTGGTAATTGGGGCGGGCCTCGCCGGTCTGGGAGCGGCCACGGCATTGCGGGATACCGCCCGGTCCTGCGTGGTGCTGGAAGCCTCCAATCGCATCGGCGGTCGCGCATGGACCACATACCCGGACGCCCTGGGCGGCACCTGGTTCGACATGGGCGCCTTTTGGCTGCACGACGCCGAACATAATCCGCTGGTGGATATCGCGCGGGCGGCGGGCGAGCCGCTGCTGCGCTCCGACGAATTGCGCACGGAGCGGACATATGTGGGCGGCCGCCCCGCCTCGCCGGAGGAACTGGCCGGCTATGAGGGCGCCTGGCAACGCTACGAAGCCATGGCCGACCGGCTGCTGGCCACCCAGGACGATGTGGCCCTGTCTGAGATCGCGCGGAATCTGCCGGACGATCCCTGGGCGCCGACGGTCGAGGCGTGGGAGGGGCCGGTCATCTGCACCGTGGACGCCGACCGGTTCAGCGCCCGCGACTGGCGGCGGAATGCCCTGGGTGGCACCAATCTCGTGCCGCAAGGCGGGGTCGGCGCGTTCGTGCGGCGCCGGTTGGGGCAGGGGCTGGATATCCGGCTGAACTCCCCGGTGATGCGCGTGCGCTGGGGCGCGCCGGCCGGGCGCGTCTTAGTGGACACGGCGACAGGAACCCTGACGGCGGGGGCCTGTATCGTGACGGTCTCGACCGGGGTGCTGGCCTCGGGCACCTTGGCGTTCGAGCCGGCGTTGCCCGCGCGCGTGGCCGAGGCGATCGCCGCCCTGCCGATGGGATTGGCCCTGAAGGTCGCGCTCCGGGCGGTGGGGCCTGACCGGCTGGATGTCCCGCTGCATTGTTCTGTCGATCGTCAGGTGACCGATCAGAACCGCGTCCTGATGCCGTTCCAGTGCTGGCCGTTCGGCCGCGATTATGTGCAAGGCTGGATCGGCGGTTCGGTGGCGCAAGACCTGGCGCGCGCCGGGGAGGCGGCGGTGGCGGATTTCGCTCTGGCCCAACTGCGTGCGCTGTTCGGCTGGCGGGTGGATCGGCTGTTTGCCGGCGGCGGGCGCCTGGTGACGCGCTGGGACGCTGACCCCTGGGTGCTCGGCGCCTATTCCTACGCGGTTCCCGGCCACGCCGCGGCGAGGGACCGGCTGGGCGAGCCGGTCGGCGACGGTCATCTGATGTTCGCCGGCGAGGCCTGTCACGTGCCGCTGGCCAGCACCGTGGCCGGCGCCTGGATCAGCGGGCAGAATGCGGCGCGGGTGGTTGCCGGCCTGCGTTGACGTCCGGGCGCGTGTCCTCGGGCCGACGAAAATCCATCCCAAGTTCCGGCTCCTCGGCGCTGGGCCGGTGCACCCGGTCAGTGAATTGTCGTCCTCGATCCCCAGCGGCACAGGACCGCAGACCTGCCCCGCGACCAATCGTCCTGGTCAATGGTTGCTCCGCCCCCCCCATTTGGCTAGGTTCCGCCGCTTGCTTTTCCCCCTCGATCGCTTTTCCTCTGACACCCGCCTCGGGAACCAACCCATCATGTCCCTTACCGCCGAACGTCTCGACCGCATCCAGCCCAGCCTGACCATCGCTATTTCCACCGTGGCGCGCAAAATGATCGCCGAGGGGAAAAACGTGATCAGCCTGTCGCAGGGCGAGCCGGATTTCGACACCCCCCGCAATATCAAGGATGCGGCAATCCGGGCGATCGAGGCAGGCGAGACGAAATACACCGATGTCTCGGGCACCCCGGCCCTGCGCAAGGCGGTGGCGGAAAAGTTCAAACGCGACAGCGGCATCGAGTACAAGCCGGAGGAGATCATCGTCTCCACCGGCGCCAAGCAGGTGCTGTTCAACGCCATGATCGCCACCCTGAACGCGGGCGATGAGGTGGTGATCCCCAGCCCCTGCTGGGTCAGCTACCCCGATATCGTGACCTTGGCGGACGGCAAGCCGGTGCTGGTCCCGTGCGGCCAGAACAACGGCTTCAAGCTGCGTGCCGAGGACCTGGAAGCCGCCATCACACCGAAAACCCGCTGGTTCATGCTGAACAACCCGTGCAACCCGACGGGCGCCGCCTATAGCGCGGAGGAACTGAAGCCGATCTGCGAAGTCCTGATGCGGCATCCGCATGTGTGGGTGCTGACCGACGATATCTACGACAAGCTGGCCTATGACGGGTTCAAGCCGGGCACCATCGTCGCGGTGGAGCCTCGGTTGAAGGACCGCACCCTGACGGTGCATGGCGTGTCCAAGTCCTATGCGATGACCGGCTGGCGCATCGGCTTCGCCGGCGGACCGGTGGCGCTGATCAAGGCCATGGACAAGTTGCAAAGCCAGTCGACCTCCAACCCGTCCACCATCGCGATGGCCGCGGCGGTGGAGGCGGTCGCCGGCCAGCAGGACAGCGTCGAAGAGATGCGCAAGGTGTTCGAGCAGCGCCGCAACATGGTCATCGAGATGCTGAACAAGGCGCCCGGCGTGCATTGCAGCAAGCCGGACGGCGCCTTCTATGTCTATCCCTCGATCGCGGGCTGCCTGGGCAAGACCAGCAAGGGCGGTGCCAAGATCGACACGGATGAGGCGTTCGTGCTCGCGCTGCTGGCCGAGGAAGGGGTCGCCACCGTCCATGGCGCGGCGTTCTGCTACCCCGGCTACATCCGGATCAGCTATGCGAATGCGACCGAGGAGTTGCGGGAAGCCATGACCCGTATTCAACGCTTCTGCGAGGGCCTGCACTGATGCTCGAAACGGCCTGACGCAGACATACGCCAGGTCCTTCGTGCGGAGGGCTTAGGTGTTACAGGCGGGGCGCCAAGCATTTCCTTCGCCCTTCGCGCGAAACCTGGTCCCCCCGGGTGATCGACAGGGTTATCGGACCATGTGGTGCACCTGCGACCGCGCCGCCGCCACCGGCTCGGACTCCAGCGTGTTGAACGCCCTCGCCAACGCGTCCACCTGATCGTCGTGGGTGCCGAACGGGAAGTCGCGCAGCTCCTCCAGGAAGGCGCGGTTCCATGCGGCTCGGACGATCGCGATGTGCCCGGCCTCCATTTGGCTCGCAACATACCGCGCCCGCCCGGTCTTCGGCCCGCTTTCCCGTGTTGACACCACATGGAACCCGCGCAACCGGCCGGTGAACCAGGACGCCTGGAACTTTCCCGCCTGGCCGGGGTCTTGCGGCAAGGCAATGGTGACCTTCCGTCCGTCCTGGGCGGCCGTCTTCAGCAGCAGTTCCTCGACCTGCAGCGATGAGCCGCGGATGCGGACGACGTCCAGCACGACCCAACGGCGATCCTCCGCGCGCCAGAGTTTGACGCCGACCGTCCAGTCCGGTTCGTTGCCGTCGTCCTTTGCTGTCGCGGCGAAGTCCCAGCCGCGCACCACGTGGTCATCCGGCTCGCCCGCGTCGGTTTCGGTGATGCGGTCGATCCGGAACACCGAACCGCCCGGCGCGTGCGGCCTTTGCTGATACAGCGCCGACCAGGCACGATCGCCGATCAGGGCCCGCCGCCGAGCGAGGGCGTCCTTGTCCTCCCATTCTGGCCAAAGCGGTTCGCCGAGGGGCCGGCCCAGCGGATCGCCGGCCTCGGCCAGGGCCGGCAGCCGCAGGACGCGCCAGCCGTCTTCGGCCGTCGCCTCCAACTGGCCGCCGAGGTCGTCCTTGTGCCAGCGAGTCATGACCAGCGCGACCCGGCCGCCGGGCTTCAACCGCGTGGACACGTCCGACTTGTACCAGTCCCAGATGAAGTCGCGCTGGCGCCGGCTGTCCGCGATGGCGTGGGACCTGATTGGGTCATCGATGATGATCAGATCGGCTCGGCGGCCGACGATCGACCCGCGCACGCCGACCGCGAGGTATTCGCCGCCCTCGGTCGTTGACCAGTTATCCGCGGCGCGGTGGCTGGGCTTGATCGCGAACCCGAGCTGTTCGGCATGCTCCTGCACCAGATCGCGCGCCCTGCGTCCGAAGGACCGCGCGAGGCCGAGCGAGTGCGAGGCGCAGATGACGGTGGAGCGCGGGTGCCGCAGGAACCACCAGACCGGGAACAGAAGCGAGGTGTAGGTCGACTTGGCCGAACCCGGCGGCATCAGGATCATCAGCCGGTCGAACTCGCCCGCGGCCAGTTTTTCCAGTTCCGAGATGAGATAGAGGTGGTGGGCGGCAGGCTGATAGCCGGAGTCTTGAAGCGCTGCCTCCGCCCAGGTGCGGAGCGCATCGCGGAGAGGGCTGGGATTGTGTTGGTGTTCGATGGGGTCCGGGAGGGGCTTGGGGGCGTAACTGATAATGTAGGAATAATTGCATAATTTAGGCTGATTGCGCAAGCGATTTCCTCATGCGCCTGTGGTGGCGCATATTGCCGCGTGAGGCGTTGTCGGCCAATCGCTGGGCCGCCCGTGAGCGGGTTCCAGCGGGAAGGAAAAACGGAACTCAATTCAGGGCAACCAGATGATACGCACTCCATGCGCATTGTTTGATTGCCGGCCTACCGTGAAAGACCTATTCTAATCCCATGAATGCGCGCCAGGTCATCAGGTTGCTGAACGCGGACGGCTGGCTTGAAGTCGGGCAGGACGGATCGCACCTGAATCTGAAGCATCCCACCAAACCCGGAAAGATCACCGTCCCGATCCACGGTTCCCGGGATCTGAAGATCGGCACGCTGAAGAGTATCGAACGCCTTTCCGGCGTGAACCTGACGAGGAAGTCGTGATGGCTCAACGCTTTTATCCCGCCGTCATTGTCCAGGACACCGGCGACGGACCCGAGGACGGCTACGGTGTCATGTTCGCCGACTTTCCCGGATGTGTGTCAGGCGGCGATACCATCCAGCAGGCTGCCGCCATGGCGGCCGAAGCCCTGTCCGGCCATATCGAGGCCATGGTCAGGGACAACGATCCGGTCCCCGAACCGTCCGATCCGGGCCTGTTGCCGGCTTGGTTCGATCCGGCGGAATCGGTCGCCGTGGCGCATGTCATGATCCCCGTGGAGATGCCAGGCCGGATCGTCCGCGTGAACCTGACCATGAATGAGGCTTTGCTCGCGCGTGTTGACGCCGCTGCCAGCGCGCGCGGCATGTCCCGCTCTGGCTACGTCGCCGAAGCCGTGCGCGAACGCTTGCGGGCGTAAGGGGCGCGTTGGCTGCCTCCGGCTGTCAACGCTCGGCCTATGTCAGTGCGCCGGGGTCCGGTGCCGCCCAGACGGCGATATGCGTGTCGAGCAGCAGTCTCAACGTTCGAGGCCGAGCACGTGTGGGCTGAATTCCGGATCGTCGAAATCGGCTGGCAATCCGACGTGAAGGCCATCGATCCCGAGTGCGCGGCGAACCAGTGCCGCTTTCGCGAAATCCGTACCGGCCGCCCCTTGTGCCGGAACCATTTCGACGAATGGACGGCCATCCCTGGTAATGACAACCCGCTCACCGCGTGCCGCGGCGTCGGCTGCTTCGGCAAATCGCGTTTTGGCCTCGAGTATGGAAAGCTTCATGCTGCATCTCCGGCGGCGTCGGCGCCTCTGGCCGGCGCTCGGCAGTGTGACATACCAGTGGGCGCTGGGACACTGGCGGTTCAGGCGGGTTAAAGCAGGCGGCGATCACCGTCACCTGAGTTGCCCAGACGCCAGCGCCAGGGCCTGTCGCCTGCTTCCGGCCGGCACGGGGTGGATATCGATCCGGCGGTCGATCGCCGCCGCGTAGCGCACCACCATGTCGAAGGTCGGCATGTTCCGGGCGCTCTCCAGGCGGGCAACGACGGATTGCAATGTGCCCATCCGGGCCGCGATATCGGCATGGGTCAGACCGGCCGCCTGACGTGCGCCGATCATTTCGCGGGCGACGGCGAAGATGGGGCCGAGGCGGTCATACTCGGCCTGGACCTCGGGGCCGGTCAGCAACGTTCGGCGGAGTTTCGCGACACTGTTCACGGTGGGTTTTCAATGCAGACCTGCCGACAGGAGGGATAGATGTCGGACATGGGTGGCGTACCGCCTGTCGGCTAAGCGGCGCGCCTGTGCTGAAGCGGTTATATGCCTTTCGGCGATTTGTGGACGATTTCAGCCGACAAATTTGGGCGACGGACGTTAGAATGAAGACGCTTGCGCCCTCAGGTATCGGCCGTGGCATTTCGCTTATTAGGTCTCTAAGGGCGGGAAAAAACCAGCCCGCCCTTGCGTCGGCTGGCCCGTGAAATGGATATAGTTCGGCCAGCGCTCAAGCCAGTCAGGTACATCGACATTATCGAGAATGATGAGTTGATATTTGTCAGCAAGCTCTGAGAACGCGGCGAAGGCACGGTCTTTCAGCAACGAGTTCTTGAGTTCTTCATCTTCAAGGCTATCAGGATCGCGGTAAGTCAAAAAAACAGAGTCGAGAATCACGAAGCCAGGGTGAGCCCGCTGGCGGTCACGGCAAAATTTCATCAAGCCAATGCTAAACGCACCATGGAGTAGGGCTCGAACGCCCTTACCATTTGCACGACGCGGCTTTCCAGATACGGCAATGTCCATTCTAGGAATTTCGAAAGAGACCCGCTGTGCGTTCGGAAATCCCCACAATTTCAGCTCCTCTTCGACGACCTGACAGAAGGCATCTAGGGTGACCCCATCAAGCGTCTGCGATGCTACGATCGTCGCGCTATCGTCTTCCGGCACGACGCCTAAGCTAGCACGTTGGGAGATCAGTTTGTCACGACTCCGAACCAAATGGAGACCTTTTTGGACGACCATCTTTCGCTCAATAACTTTGCTGGTCTGGCTCCTAACGGTCTGCACCGACGGAACCTCACGCAAGATGTCAGCCTGCAAAGACTGGATTCGAGGTAGCAGCTCTCTAGCGTTTGCAGTTAGCTCAGCCCTCTCCTTCGTCAGATTTTCCATCGTCGTTTTGAGTTCCGCGGAGCGCCGTTGCAGTTCCGCTATTTCGGCTTTTGCTGCATCAATTATTTCGTCGGTGTTGCCGTCGCAAGCAAAGGAGGGACGATGGTTTTGAGGTTCCGCGCCGCATATCGGGCAGACTTCGCCAGCTTCGAGTGCGAACAAAACGCCGGCCTCGATAATTGCTTCGAGGCGGTCCCGGTCAGATCCATAATGCTGCTCCAACAGGCTAAATCTTGCCAGTAGTGTATCAATCTCGGCGATCCTGTCTTGGGCACCTTCGTATTCACGACGCAAACGACGACGACGGCTAGTCAAATCTCTGTAGTCGCTCTCCGCTGCTTCCTGGACCTCAAATGTCTGAGCAAGCTCTTCCTCTATCGACGATTCGAGCTGCTCTAGTTCCTGAGGGTCCTGATCGGCCGCTGCGATCTCTCGATTGAGATCCATGAGCTGCTGATCAATCAGTTCGAGCTGCGCGGCGCGACGCAATGGCTGCGATGGATCGGGCTTCGCCACTTCCATCGATGAGTCGTCAACACCTTGCAAAATGTATTTGAAGACTGAAGTTTCTACGGGCTTGTATTGATATTGCCCAGTCAGAATAGGAGATTTTCTATCCTGGATTCTTATCTCATCGACAAGAGCATAGAATTTCAGATCGGTAAACCTGATGTCGCGAAGCTCTCCGGCCTTGACGCGCATGCGCGCACCGAAGGCGCCTAAAGCGGTGAGCAGGATAGTTGATAGCGAAGCTTTGGTACCATGCCTGCCGGACACCGAAATGCCTTCTTTCGGCTCGGGGCGCTTTTTTGTAAGTCCGTCGAGAATCTTTATGTCGCTGCCTTGTAGTCCTCGAATGAGCGTCTTCTCGGTACCGTCGTCCATTACGATACCTAGGTGCGCAAGATCGTAGAGCGCCTGCTCCGCGATCGGTTCCGGCGGATCTTGCGCACCGAGCATATAATTTATTAGACCAAGGATGTAGGATTTTCCGGTGTTCGACGGACCATTGATAACATTCAAGCCGGGCACGAAATCCACCGTGGTCGGTTTGGCTTCTGGGCCGCTAACATGGATGAATCTGAGCTGCATGGTCTTATTGTGCCTGCGCCTGGCCAGTCTGAAATTCCGGCTCCCACACATCCATCCGGCTTTGCACCAAACCGGATAAATCATCGTCAGATAGCGGATTGATGTGTTCGATCAACCAGTCAGCCCGATCCTTCAGGGCCGTCGTGTAAGTGCTTGACAACATATCGACAAACGAACCAGCTCCCTCGCCCGCGATGTATCGGAAGCCGCCGGGCGTAACGATGCGCGCAATTAGCCCGCGGGTTTGCATAAGGGACAGGCCCGCGTCTACCAGCCGACGCCGCACGAGGATTTCCGCAGCGCGTGACCTATCCTTCGGGTGCATGCTTTTCGGGCCGCCGACATCCTCGGAATGGACGACGAGATGATCGAAAACCACGAGGCGGTTCAGGCTGAGCGAGGCCGGATAGGCGGCTGTAAGTATTACGACCGACCGAAGCCCTGTTTCAAAGGGGGTGTTGAAGATGCGTGTTCGGCGGCGCTCGATGTGACCCATGTCAAGTCTTCCACGTCACGCGATCGTCGTCGTTGGCGAGCTGATGACAAACCCCCTGTTTCACCCCCACCTTCGCCTGGGATGCGAGGACATTAGCCAGCGATGCCGCGCCGGCAACAGTGAGGGCCGTCGTCAACCGGTGGAGGCCCGACCCCTTCACAGCGAGGGACGGCTCGATAGCGTCAAAAATCTCTTCCGCAAAACTTTCCGTCGTCCCGGGTTCAGTTTGGTCCCGGTAGGTCGCCATAAACGCCTCTGCATCGAAGAATCGGATTCGCTGCTTCTGCAAGTGCTCCTTCCATTCGACGTGGGCTTCGAGGTCATCCGCCGAAGCAATCGCGGCCCCTGTCTCTTCGGCATATACGTCGAGGAGCTTACCGACATAGACGGTTTCGTGCGGCACCATAATCTCCGGAGGGAGTCCAGGATTGGGCGGTGGCAAGAGTCCGCCGAACCGCTGCGCCCAGTAGGCCGTCAAACGGTGAGCATCCAGCATTTCGTCTAGTGTCGTGTAGCCAAAGGTCTCGAAGTCGTACTCGTTCACGTAGTCAGCCAGGTCGCCGGTCAGCAGGTGCTTCTGCTTCTGGACAACGCGGGGTGCCACGCGGGTGTTCCAGGTGCTGATCACTTCGGCGCGGAACTTGCTCGGGTTGAGCAGCATATCCCGCAGCTCCATTGACGGTCCTTTGGGTGCCACGAAGCGGCATTTGCGGGGCGGCTTAAAGACCCCCTGGAAGGCATGGAAGATGATTTTGCCGGCGTCCTCGCAGGCTTTCGGCGTCTTGAGCATGCCTTCGTAGTTTTTGCACTGATAGTTGTCCCATTCCCCTTCGCAGGCAGCCGGGCTACATAGGCCAATAACATCCCGGCCATGGTCCCCGGCGCCACCAAGGCGCTTGACCTCATGATAACCATAGAGTGCAGCTAGCAGCCTGTCGGACTTACGGCCACCGGGGGTTCATGTTAGAATCGCAACGTCGATTCGCACCCTCCCCGGATGCCGCTGATGAGCAACTTCCGCCCCACCGACCGCCTGACGGGCTTC
>Ga0082335_1000950_pt1 | contig 67374 bp, 61 predicted proteins | sample Subgrocontami58m_FD_72375 | JGI IMG/M metagenome (GOLD analysis project Ga0082335, IMG submission 72375) | Subsurface groundwater microbial communities from S. Glens Falls, New York, USA - GMW37 contaminated, 5.8 m (SPADES assembly) (version 2) ... | reverse complement strand
CGCACGAAGGCGAAGCGCGAGGGCCGGAGACTAGCTTCAACGGACCCTGCCGGATAGACCGCCTCCGGACTCCCCGCTCAGGTCGCCTGCAGTGTGCGACCTGCGCGGGAACCTATATCAGATCGTCCCGGAAAGCTCGGGCAATCCGATCTCCGCCAGGATCTGCGCGGTGTGCTCGCCCAGGCGCGGCGGCGGTGGCAGATCCCGGGCGACGCCCGGCGTGCGCTCGTCGGGTCGCAGGCGCACCGGTGCGCTTGGCACGGCGACTGGCTGCCCGGCCACGGTCGATCGCGACATGACGCCGGTGGCGGCCGCGTGCTCGCTCGCGAGCGCCTCGGCAACGGTCAGGACCGGGGCGAAGGGGATCTCCCGCGCGGCCAGCGCCTCGGTCCACTCGGCCAGGGACCGTGTGGCCATGCGCCGGGCGATTGCCTCCTTCTCGTCGAGCCGGCCCAGACCATTGTCCATTCCGTTCGCCTCCCAGGAGCCCCGGGACTTCCAGTCCGACGGGAGCTCCAGCAGCTCGCAGAAGCGCTCCCAGAAGCGTCGCTCGATGGGGCACACGAGGACGACCCGCTCGTCGCGCGTGTGGTACATCGCGTACCGTGACCCGAGATCCTTGTAGGCGTGCCACGGGTGCTGCAGGTTGGCCAACGCGGTGAGGTGGCGCCAGCTGAACCACATCGCCGCCTCCCAGATGGAGACGTGGACGTAGCGGGCCCCGCACCCGTGGTCGCGCTCGCGGACGGCCGCGAGGATCCCGAGGGCGGCGAAGACGCCGGCGAGCGGCGCCCCGATGGATTGGTAACCTGGCGGCGGCACGGCGAACCCGTCTTCCCGTTCGACGGGTACGAGCCCCGCGCAGGCATCAGGATTGAGGCCATGTGCCGGATTGGCGCTCCACGGCCCGACCTCGCCGTAGCCGCTGATGGCGCTGTACACGAGGCTCGGGTTTGCGCGTACGAGGGAGGCGAAGTCGATGCCGCGCTTCGCGGCGTCGGCGGGCCGGCCGCCGACGATCACCGCGTCGGCCCAGCGGGCGCAGGCGGCCACAACCCTCGCCCAGTGCGGCGAGTGGCGGTCAATGGCGAGGCTGCGAGCGCCTGCGTTGAGCGCGACGTGAAACAGTCCGGAGCCGTGGATGAGGGGCTCGAGGCCGCGGTTGCCGTCGCCCGTGCGCGGATTCTCGATCTTGATCACGTCGGCCCCAAGCTGGATCAGGAGCTGGCTCGCGAGCGGGCCGGACATGTGCGTCGAGAAGTCAACGATCTTCAGCGGTGGCGCGTCGGTCATGGCACTGGCTCCGATCGTCGCGGGTGCGAGGGGCGCTCATTCTCGGGAGTACGCCGGGCGATGTCAAAATGCACCGCGACGAAGGGTGTGTCTACAGAAGGTGGGCGCGCCCGGAGAGGATCACCTGATGTCGGACAGTCCCTGGGAGCTTCGAACCGCCGACCGCGTCGCCGTGGTCACCTTCCGACGACCGCCGCGCAACTTCATGAGCTTCGACGACATGGGCAAGCTTCTCGACCTGCTGCGTGCCGTCGCGGAGGACGTCGGCGTGGATGTCGTTGTGCTCACGAGCGGCGTGCCGGGCTACTTCGTTGCCCACGCCGACCTGGAGGACGTTGTTGCGCTCGGGACGGGCGGTCCGGCTTCCGGCGATCCGCACGCCTGGTACCACACGCTGCGCCTCATCGAGACCATGCCGCAACCGGTCGTGGCGGCCGTCAACGGCCAGGCTTGGGGGGGCGGGTGTGAGCTGTGCCTTGCCTGCAGCATCCGGATCGCCTCCGAATCCGCCCATTTCGGCCAACCGGAAGTGAAGCTCGGACTCGTCCCAGGCGCAGGTGGCACTCAGCGCCTCGCCCGGCTGATCGGCCTGAGTCGCGCCGCCGACCTCGTGCTGAGCGGGCGCGCGATCAGCAGCGCGGAGGCGCTGGCGACGGGCCTGGTGAGCGCCATCCTCCCCGACGAGGGATTCACGGAGGCCGCCGTGGCGTGGGCGCGAGCGCGGCTCGCCGCTCAGCCCCGCGCCGCCCTCGTCGCCGCCAAGCGCGCCCTCATCGAGGGGAGCCGCCTGGCGTTCGAGGACGGCCTCCGCCTTGAGGGGCGGCTCTTCGCGACCCTCATGACCGACCCGGAAACGATCGCGCTGACGCGGGCGGCGTTGGCGCGCTACCAGCAGGCGACGCCGGGCGAGCAGGTCGAGCTCTGATTCCGCGCCACTCCGCCGCGCCGCCCCTTGCATGCCCCCGACGCTCTTGGTATATTGCCCCGCACTACCGATCGATCGGTAGGCTAGCCACTGTTGGACGAGTGGAGGCTGGCGCCCTAAGACGAAGCGAGCATGAAGCGCAGGGCCCGGTGAGGTTTGAGAACCGCGACATCTGGGCGCCCGGCGTGTTGCTCGAGGTGAAGGACGGCAAGGAGAGTCCCGCCGGCGGTCGTTAGTGCCCGGTGCCGAGACGACGGCGACCGGCGCCCGAGGAGCGTGCAACCGGGTGACCAGGCTCACACGCGCACCGGATCCGCGTATCGGTCCGGCGGGCGACCGCGGGACCCAGGCGGGTCCCGCGGTGCGTAGCGCGCTACCAGCGGACGCGCTGCGCCGCGCGGCGCGGCTGCACCCGAGCAAGGCGGCGGTGCTCGAGCTCGGCGACCAGCGCACCACGTACGCCGTCATGGATGAGCGGGCCAACCGCCTGGCGAACGCGTTGGGGCAGCACGGCATCGGGCTGGCGCCAGGGGAGCGGCTGGCGATCGTGTTGGAGAACGGGCCCGCTTACTGGGAGGTGTACTTCGGCGCCGCACGCGCGGGGGTGGTTGTCGTCCCCATCAACACGCACCTCACGCCGACCGAGATGGCGTACGTCATCGAGGACGCGGACGCGTCAGCACTGCTGTACGACGCGCCGTCTGCCGCTCCGGCCGCCGCACTCCTGGAGCGGGTCGGCCGCAGCCACCTGCGAGCCACGATCGCGATTGGCTCAGCGGTCGATGCGGCCGTGGAGGGCCGACAGTACGAGGCGCTCCTCGCGGAAGCCAGTCCCCGGCCACCGCGCGTGCTGGTCGGGGAGGATTCGCCGTTGCTTCAGATTTACACGAGCGGGACCACCGGCCAACCCAAGGGGGTGGTCCTATCGCACCGGGCGATGCTTGCCAACGCCCAGGCGCAGGTGCTCGGCCACTACCTGCGGCATGACGACGTCTTCCTCACAGCTACCCCGCTGTACCACCTGGCCGGCGCAGCACGGATCTTCGCCACCTGCCTCGTGGGCGCTACCCAGTACGTCGTGCCCACGTTCGAGCCCGACCAGATGCTGGAGCTCGTCGAGCGCGAGGGCGTGACCGGTACGTTGCTCGTCGCCACGATGGCGCGCGCCCTCCTCGACGCGCTGGACGAGCGCGCCTACGACCTACGCTCGCTGCGCTCGGTGTGCCACGGCGCGGCCCCAACGCCGCTGGAGGTGCTGCAGGCCGCCGTCGAGCGGCTGCCGGCGGAGCACTACGTAGGCTGGGGGCTCACCGAGGGAGGCGTGTTCCTCACTGCACTTCGCCCGGACGAGTATCTTCCGGCCAGGGGCGGCGCGGCCCGCCGGCTGGCGTCGGCGGGCCGCGAGCTATCCGGCGCCGAGGTCAACGTTCTGGGCCCGTCCGGGCAGGTCGCGGCGCCCGGTGAGCCGGGCGAGATGGTCGTGCGGAGCGATCGCATGATGACGGAGTACTGGAAGCGGCCGGCCGAGACGGCGGAGGTGCTCCGCGAGCTGGAGATCGACGGGCTGCCCCCTGCGAGCTGGCTCTTGACCGGCGACGTTGCCTACGCGGACGAGGACGGCTTCCTGTACATCGTCGATCGCAAGAAGGCGATGATCGTCAGCGGCGGCGTCAACGTGTACCCGAGAGAGATCGAGCAGGTGCTGAGCGCCCATCCGGCGATCCGCGAGGTGGCGGTGGTAGGTATCCCCAGCGAGCGGTGGGGGGAGGTGCCGCGCGCGTTCATCGTGCGGCGGTCCGGGATGCCCCTCACCGAGGCGCAGGTGCTGGAGTACTGCCGCGAGCGGCTCGCGCGCTTCAAGGTGCCTGCGGCGGTCGAGTTCCGCGAGACGCTGCCACACACCGCGATCGGCAAGGTGGCCGTGGCGGAATTGGCCGAGCCGTATTGGCGCGGCTATGCCAAGCGAGTGAATTAGGGCGGGCGGGGAGGACCATGGCACAGGTTGTGGGCGTCGACGTTGGAGGTACCTTCACGGACCTCTTCTACCTGGATGAGGAGCGCGGGACCGTCGCAGTGGCGAAGGTGCCGTCTACCCCGCGCGACCAGTCGGTGGGACTCCTGGCTGGCCTGTCGGCGCTGGGAATCCCGATCCAGAACCTGACGATGATCGCCCATGGTACGACCGTCGCCACCAACGCCGTCCTCGAGCGCAAGGGGGCCACGTGCGGTCTCATCACCACCGCCGGCTTCCGCGACGTCCTCGAGCTCGGCCGTCGTGACCGCCCGCACATGTACGGGCTCTCCGGCTTCTTCGAGCCACTCATCCCGCGCGACTTCCGGTCCGAGGTGCGCGAGCGCATGAGGCCCGACGGCACCGTGGAGACGCCGATTGACGTGCAGCAGGTCGAGGAGGCCGGCCGCCGGCTGCTCGAGATGGGCGCCAGCGTGGTCGTCGTGAGCTTCCTCCACGCGTACGCCAACCCGGCCCACGAGCGGGCCGCCCGGGACGTGCTCGCCGCCTTCTGGCCGAATGACGCCATCGTGCTCGGCTCCGAGGTCGTCCCGGAGATGTACGAGTTCGAGCGCACCAGCACCGCGGTCGTCAACGGCTACGTGCAGCCACTGATCGGCCGCTACCTCGACTCGCTCGCCGAGCGCCTCGAGCGCGCGGGCTACTCCGGCAAGGTGCTGGTCATCCAGTCCAACGGCGGGGTCATGTCCCTGGACGTCGCCAAGCGGTTCGCGGTCAACACCGTGCGCTCCGGGCCCGCGGCTGGGGTGATGGCGGCGGCTTACATCGGCGCGCAGGCGGGGTACCCCAATGTGATCGCGTGCGACATGGGCGGCACGAGTCTGGACGTGTCGCTGGTGCCGGACGGCCAGCCGACGATCACGTCCGAGACAATGGTCGATTTTCGCGTGCCGGTGCGCGTGCCGATGATCGACGTCCACAGCATCGGCGCTGGCGGCGGGTCAATTGCCTGGATCGATCGTGGGGGCTTCCTCCAGGTGGGTCCGCAGAGCGCGGGCGCCGAGCCCGGACCGGCCGCCTACCGTCGTGGAGGCACGGAGCCGACCGTGACCGACGCCAACCTCGTGCTCGGCCGCATCAATCCGGCCCGCGCAATCGGCCGCGAGTCCGGGGTGACGCTCGATGTCGCGGCAGCCGAGGAGGCGATTCAGCGCCGTATCGCCGGTCCGCTCGATCTGGAAGTGCACGCGGCAGCCGCGGCCATCATCGCCGTCGTCAACAACCGGATGGCTGGCCGCTTGCGGCTGATCTCCGTCGAGCGTGGCTATGACCCGCGTGAGTTCAGCCTCGTCGGCTTCGGCGGTGCCGGTCCGTTGCACGCCGCCGCGCTCATGCGCGAGGTGGGCCTTGCTCGCGCCATCATCCCGCTCTATCCCGGGATCTCCTCAGCGTTGGGCTGCATCATGGCCGACGTCCGCCACGACTTCGTGCTGAGCGTCAACCATCCGCTTGACGAGCTGGACGTGGCAGCACTGCGGACCATGATTGCCGGGCAGGTGGCCGCGGGCGAAGGACTGCTGGCAGAGGAGCGCGTGCAGATCGTGCGCCAAGAGGTGGCGGTGGAGGCAGACATCCGCTACGTCGGGCAGCGACACACGCTCCGCGCGCGATTGCCATGGCCAGACCTCACGATCGACGGCGTGCAGGCGGCGTTCGCTGAGACCTACCGGCGGCGGTACGGGCAGGTTCTCGACGGGGGTTTGATGGTGATCAATCTGCGTACGACCGTGACCGGGGTACGCCCGCGGCTGCGGCTCGATCGCCTGGTGGCGAGCGCCGCGCCCAAGAGCTCGCCGAAAGACCGCGCGAGGCCGACGAGACCCGTGTGGTTCGACGGCGGGTTCCGCGAGACCGCGGTGCTTGACCGCGGCGACCTCCACCCCGGCGACAGTGTCGCCGGCCCTGCGATTGTGGAGCAGGGCGACACCACCACGGTCGTCGATCCGGACATGACGGCCCGGGTGGACGCCAATGGAAACCTGATCGTTGAGCTGGGCGCCCAGGGAGGCTTGTAGATCATGTCAGTCGATGCGACGACCATCGCCGTGGTTCGTGGTTACCTGGAGCAGATCGCCGATGAGATGTGCGTTGTCCAGGTGATGTCGGCCTTCTCGCCGATCGTCTCCGAGATGGGCGACATGGCCAACGGTATCTACAGCTTCGAAACCGGCGAGACCATCGTCCAGGGCCGCACCGGCCAGCCGATCTTCATCGCCGCCATGCAGGCCGCCGTGCAGTCACTGCTGGCGCACGTGCGGGCGCGCCAGGACGCCATCCACCCGGACGATGTCTTCATCTTCAACGAGCCGTACCTGGGCGGCACGCACCTGCCGGACACCAAGGTCGCCAAGCCGTTCTCCTACCGCGGGCGCTCCTACTTCCTCCTGGCGAGCACGGGTCACTGGGCGGATGTCGGCGGGGCGACGCCGGGTTCGTTCGGCCCCAAGGCAACTGAGATCTTTCAGGAGGGCATCCGCATCCCGCCGGTACGCCTGGTCGACCGCGGCCGCTTCAACCGTGACCTGCACGACCTGCTGATGCTGAACGTGCGCCTGCCCGGGCCGCAGGCCGGCGACATCCAGGCGCAGCTCAACGTGCTGCGCATCGCTGAGGAGCGGCTGACGACGCTCTTCGATCGCTACGGCCCGGACACCATCGCTGAGTGCGTGGCCGAGCTGAAGCGGCGCTCCGAGGCGCAGATGCGCTCCCACCTGGAGGAGCTACCGGACGGGACGTACACCTTCGAGGACGACCTGGACAACGACGGCCTCGAGGACCGCACGATGCGAGTGGCGCTGGATCTGACCGTCCGGGGGAGCGACGTCCACCTGGACTTCTCGCGCTCCGGCCCGCCAGCCAAGGGACCGGTGAATGCGGCGCGCCACACGACGATCTCGGCCTGCCAGGTGGCCATGAAGCATCTCTTCCCGGACGTGCCGATCAACGCCGGCTGCTGGGCCCCGTTCGACTACACGATCCTCGAGACCACCTTCCTGGGAGCCGTTCCACCTCGCCCGGTTGGCGGCTTCGTAGAAGTGGCGTCGCGCGTCATCGACGTGATCTTTGGCGCCATTGCCCAAGCGTCGCCCGAGCGGGCGTACGGCGCCGCGTTCAACACCGGAGGCACGCTCGTGCTCGCCGGCACCGAGGCGAGGCGCGGCTACTACGTCGCCACCCTGCCGTACGGCGGTGGCTACGGCGCGAGCGCCGCGAGCGACGGTCTGATCTTCGGCACCCACACCATCGGCAGCGCGAACTTCCCGTCGCTCGAAGCGTCGGAGCACAACTTCCCGATTCGCTGGCGGCGGTTCGCCATTCGCGAGGGGTCCGGCGGGGCGGGGACGCAGGTCGGCGGCTGCGGCACCGTGTATGACCTCGAGCTGCTGGCACCGGCTACGGCGACCATCCTCGGCGACCGTGCCAAGGCGGGACCGTTCGGTGTCCTCGGAGGTGCGTCCGGCGCGCCCAATCAGGTGCAGGTGTGGGCGGATGGCCAGCCTGTCGAGGTCCCGTTGCGCTCGAAGTTCGGTCCGCGGGACCTGCCGGCCGGGGCCCGGTTCGAGCTGCGCTCGCCCGGCGGGGGCGGCTATGGCGACCCGTACGGACGCTCGCCGGCGCTGGTTGCCCGAGACGCGCGCCGCGGCTACATCACCCGTGAGCAGGCGCGCGGCTTGTACGCGGTGGCGCTGGTGGGGGACGGCCTGGCGGTGGACGAAGCGGAGACACGCAGGCTCCGGGTCGCCCATGCCGCAGGCGGCTCGCGGACCACGGCGGCAGGAGCGGTGGGCTGATCCTCCTGAGCGTCGCCGCAAACGTGCTCGTCTTTCGGTCGAGGCTCGTGACCAAGCCGGAGCTTCTGCTGCTCGACGAGCCCAGCATGGGCCTGGCCTCGCTGCGCGACGACCCGCGAGTTGCGGGGGCGTACCTGGGACGCGCGGCCCTCTCGAAGGCTGCGGAGGGGACGCCGGCGTGACGACCTCACCCGCGGCGTGGCGCCCGCGCGTTGACCCCGATCTGGCCCAGATGCTTCGCGTCGTCCGCGAGTTCGTGCGCCGGGAGCTGGAGCCGCTGGATGCCGCCTTGGATCGCGGAGGCGAGCTGCCGCCGGACGCGCTGCGTCAGGTCGGCTCGCTCGGCCTGATGGGCCTGATGGTGCCGACCGAGTACGGTGGGCTCGGGCTCGGCCTGGACGCTTACTGCTGGGTCGCCGAGGAGATGGCCTGCGCGCCGGCGGCCTTCGCCGACCTGTTCACGGTCACGAACACCGTCGGAGTGCTCCCGCTGCTGGCGGACGGCACCGAAGCTCAGAAGAGAGCGTGGCTGCCCAGGGTGACTTCCGGCGGGGCGCTGGTGGCGTTCTGCCTCACCGAGCCGAAGGCCGGCTCGGACGTGGCGGCGATCGAGACGCGCGCCGAGCCGCTGCCGGACGGGCAGGGCTACGCGATCAGCGGCATCAAGCACTTCATCACCGCCGGCGCCATCGCGGACCTGTACATCGTCTTTGCGCGCGTCGCCTCCGCCGACGGGCGCGACGGTGGGCGTGGCGCGGCGCGCCGGGAGATCACCGCCTTCCTCGTTGAGCGCGGCGCGCCGGGACTGCGCGTAGCGCGATTGAACGAGACGATGGGGCCGAAGCCTGACCTGCTGGCCGAGCTGCACTTTCAGGACTGCCGGGTGGGCCCCGATCAGGTGCTCGGGCACGTGGGGGACGGCTTCGGGGTGGCCACGCGCAACCTGGCCGTCGCGCGGCTGGCCGTCGCCGCCGCGGCGGTCGGCACGGCCCAGAAGCTCCTCGAGCTGGCGACCAGCTACGCGAAGACGCGCATCCAGTTCGGGAGGCCCCTCGCGGCGAACCAGGCCATCCAGTTCATGCTGGCAGACGTGGCTGTGGATGTGGCGGCGGCGCGGGCGATGCTGCACGAGACCGCGCGCCGCTACGACGAGGGCTCGCGGAACGCCGCTGAGGCCGCCAAGGTGAAGCTCTTCGCCACTGAGATGGTGGGCCGTGCCGCCGACGTCGCCGTGCAGATCCACGGCGGCATGGGCTACATGGCGGAGTCGCCCGTGCAGCGGATCTACCGGAAGGTGCGAGCGAGCCGGATCTACGAAGGGAGCTCCGAGATCATGCGCATGGTCATCGCGCGCGACCTGCTGTCGGACGCGTAGGACCGGCTGATGCTCGAGAACCGACTGCCCACCGGCGACGAGGAAGGACGGCAGGGTACCCGATGACGGCGAAGAGCCAGCGCAATGGACCTCTGCGGCCGCGAGACGCGGTCATCGTCGAAGCGGTCCGGACCCCGGTCGGCAGGCGCAACGGGAAGCTCGCCGCCTGGCGGCCCGACGACCTGCTTGCGTTCACGCTCCGCGCGCTGGTCGCGCGGGCCGGACTGGCGGCCGAGACCATCGACGACGTGATCGTCGGCTGCGTCGATCAGGCTGGCGAGCAATCGCTCAACATCGCTCGCCGGGCAATCCTGATCGCCGGCTTTCCGCTGGAGGTCGTCGGCACCACCGTCGACTGTCAGTGCGGGTCCAGCCAGCAGGCGCTGCACTTCGCCGCCAACGCGGTGATGGCCGGAGCTGCGGACGTGGTGGTCGCAGCCGGTGTCGAGAGCATGAGCCGCGTGCCGATGGCCGGTTCCTCGCACATCTACGGCTCGCCCGTCAGCCCCCGGTACGAGGAGCGGTACCCGTGGGTGGAGCAGGGCACCTCCTCAGAGCTCATGGCAACACACTTCGGCCTCAGCCGTCTTGAGCTGGACACGTACTCGCTGGAGAGCCACGCCCGCGCGGCCGCGGCGATCGCCGGGGACCGCTTTCGGCGCGAGATCGTGCCCGTACCGATGCCGGCCGACACGGAGGCCGAGAGGCTCTTCGAGACGGACGAATGCGTGCGCCTCGACACCTCGTTGGACGCGCTCGCCAAGCTCAAGCCCGCCTTCCGAGAGGATGGCGTGACCACCGCCGGCAACGCCAGCCAGATCTCGGACGGCGCCGCCGCGGTGCTGGTGATGGCTGCCGAGAAGGCGGTCGAGCTGGGACTGAGGCCGCGCGCGCGCATCGTCGCGCAGGCAGTGGCGGGCGTCGACCCCACGATGATGCTGCACGGCCCCATCGCCGCCACCGCCATGGTGCTCAAGCGCGCCGGCCTGCACGCCGACAAGATCGACCTGTTCGAGGTCAACGAGGCGTTCGCCACGGTGCCGGTGGCGTGGCTCAAGGAAACGGGCCTTGGCCACGAGCGACTGAACGTGAACGGCGGGGCGATCGCGTTGGGGCACCCGCTCGGCGCCAGCGGCGCCCGCATCACTGCGACGCTGCTGCACGAGTTGGAGCGTCGCGGCGGACGCTACGGCCTACAGACGATGTGCACGTTCGGCGGCATGGCGACCGCCACGGTCATCGAGCGGGTTACGACGGACTAGGCAACTCGGCGGAATCGGAAGGATGGCGAACAGATGGACTTCCAGCTGACCGAAGAACAGCAGATCCTGCAGCAGTCGGTCCGCGACTTCGTGGCGCGCTACTGCCCGCGCGAAGAGGTGCGCCGCTGGGACGACACGGGCCAGTTCCCACCGGAGATCTACGAGCGGATGGCGGAACAGGGCTACCTTGGGATTGCCGTGGATCCGGAGTACGGCGGCTCTGCCGGCGACATCATCAGCCAAACGATCATCTTGGAGGAGCTGGTCCGCGGCATCCAGGCGAGCGCGGTCTACTTCCTGAACACAAGCTGCTTCGGAGCGATGTCGGTGGGCGTCTACGGCACCGAGGAGCAGAAGCGGTTCTTCCTGCCGGCGCTGTGCGAGGGCAAGATGCGCTTCGCCATCTCGATCACCGAACCGGGTGGCGGCACCGACGTTCTCGGCCACATGAAGACCTTCGCGCGCAAGACGGATGAGGGCTGGGTCGTCAACGGCGTCAAGATGTTCACCACGGCGGCGGCGTGGGCCGACTACATCCTGCTGGTCACGCGCTCGAAGCGGCCCGACGAGCTGACCAAGAAGTCCGACGGCGTCACGGTCTTCCTCTTCCCGGCCAAGTCCGAGGGCGTCTCCATGCGGCCGATCGCCACAATGGGACACCGCACCATCCACACGTACGAGGTGGTCTACGACAACGTCCGCATCGCGGAGCGGTACGTGTTGGGCGAGCCCCATCAGGGCTGGAAGCTGCTGCTGCACACCCTCAACAACGAACGCATCCTCACCGCGGCGTATGGACTGGGCAGCGCCCAAGCGGCGCTGGACGACGCGATCGCCCACGCCAAGGTGCGTGAAGCATTCGGCAAGCCCATCGGCGCCTTCCAGGCGATTGCCCACCACATCGCCAACATGGCCATGGCCATCGAGCAGGCGCGGTTGCTGACGTACCAGGCCGCCTGGCTGCAGTCGGTAGGGAAGCCCTGCGGGCTCGAGGCAACCATGGCCAAGTGTGCGGCGACCGAAGCGGCGTCGATGTGTTCCGACCTGGGGATGCAGATCCTGGGTGGGACCGGCATGAGCATGGAGGCGGACATGCAGCGCTACTGGCGCGATTCGCGGGTGATGCGCATCGGCCCGGTCTCCAACGAGATGGCCCGCAACTTCATCGCCATGGAGCTCGGCCTCCCGCGCTCCTACTGAGCGGCCGCTGTTCTACCTCAGGAGGTCGCGGGACTATGGGCGTCGAGCAGGCCATCGAGCACTAGCAGGTGCCTGATGCCGGGCCGGCAGTGACCCCCAAGCGCATGGAGCACCGCCGGCCGGACCGTCTGACGCTCGGCGCGTTCGGCGCGGCGGCACTGCTGGGCGGCACCAGCACGGTGGCGGTGCACTTCAGCAACGTGGAGCTGCCCCCCTTCTGGGGGGCAGCCGTTCGCCTGGGCAGCGCGTCGATCCTGCTGTTCGTGGGCGCGGCCGCGCTCCGCCTCACGCTGCCTCGCGGGCGTGCGCTGGCAGGGGCGGCGCTGTTCGGCCTGCTCGCCTTCACCGTGACGTACGCGCAGTTCTACTGGGCCGTGCTGCATCTCCCGGCCGGGTTCGCCCAGACGATCATGGCAGTGGTGCCGCTCATGACGGTGTTCCTCGCGGTGGCCCACGGGGTCGAGCGCTTTCGGGGTCGGGCCGTGGCCGGCGCACTGCTGGCAGCGGGCGGGATCTTGCTGGTGTTCGGGCAGCGGCCGGGCGGGGCGGTGTCCCTGGTGGCGCTCCTGGCCCTGCTGGGCGCCGCCGCGTCCACCGCGGAGTCCGGCGTCCTGATCAAGTGGTTCCCGCCGTCGCATCCGGTGGTCTTCAACGCCGTGGCGATGGCGGTCGGCAGCACTGGGCTCCTCGCGCTGTCGGCGGCGGCCGGGGAGCGACCGGTGCTCCCTGCCCAGCCGGCGACCCAGGTCGCGCTGGGCTACCTGGTGCTGTTCGGGTCCGTCGGGTTCTTCCTGCTCTACGTCTTCGTGTACCAGCGCTGGACAGCATCGGCCGCGGCCTACCAGTTCCTGCTGTTCCCGTTTGGCACTGTGGCGTTGGATGCGTGGCTCGTCGGCGAGACCATCACGCCGATGTTCCTGATTGGGGGCGCGCTCGTGCTGGTCGGTGTGTACGTCGGGGCATTCTCGGAAACGAGGAAGGTCCTCGGGTAGTGCTGCCGACATCAAGTGATCGCGAACTCCGCGAGCCTCCTTTCGGGCTCCGCCGACCGCGGCACACTTGCGGTGCCGACCCCACCAGGGTATGTTCGCGACCTACCGGTCGATCGGTAGGTATGCGAGGGGCGCGTGGTGGCTGGACCAGCAGCGGTATCCGAGCAAGCCAGTTGGGGGCCGGGAGTTTGAACGCCGAGATGGCCAGCGGGCAGGCCTGGGCTGACGCAGGCGTCCGGCGGCATTCGCCGAGCGGCGGACACCGGTGTTCCGAGGGCACTGAGGAGTTCGGTGCACTCTGACAGCTCGCCCGCCCGTCGGTCCGTGGTCGCGCCGGACCTGGCGGCTGCCGTGGAGGGTATTCAGGACGGCATGACCGTCGCCCTGGGCGGGTTCACGACCTCCTGCCGCCCTGCCGCGCTCGTACGGGCGCTGGTCCGGCGAGGCGTCCGCAACCTGACCGTGCTCGGCGGAGCCGCCGCCGGCCTGGACGTGGATCTTCTGATCGGGGCTGGCTGCGTCAAGCGCGTGATCGCCCCGTACGTAGGCGCCGAAGGCTACTGCACGATCGGCCCGTTCTTCCGGCACGCGGCAGAGCTGGGCACGGTGGAGGTTTGGGAGTGCGACGAGGGCATCTACTACGCGGGCTTGCAGGCCGCCGCGGCGCAGCTCCCGTTCGCGCCGTGGCGCAGCGGAGTCGGTACCTCTCTTCCCGAGCTGAATCCCGATCTGCGACCATTCCGCGACCCGGTCCGCGGCGAGCTGCTGCTGGCAGTGCCGGCGCTTCGGCCTGACGTAGCTCTCCTGCACGCCGCTCGAGCCGACGCCTACGGCAACGTGCAGCACGCCGGCCACTCGTTCGGGGACCGGGCGGCCTACCGCGCCGCGACTCGCACGGTCGTCCAGGTGGATCGCGTGGTCTCCAACGAGCAGCTCAGGCACATGCCGGAGGCCACCAGCTTGGCCGGCGTGGACGTGGTCGTCCGCGTCCCGTACGGCGCCCACCCGTTTGCCTCGCCCGGAAACTACCTCGAGGATCCGGCCGAGATTGGCGCGTACGTGGTGGCGGCACGCGCCGCGACGCTGGATCACGACTACGGTCCGTTCGAGGGGTGGCTGCGGGACCGGGTGTTCGAGCCGGTGGACCAGCCGGCCTACCTGGAGCGGATCGGGCTGCGGCAGCTCCTGGCGCTCGACGAGGAGGGCGCGTGACCGAGCGTGGAACGCTGCAGCAGGCGGCGACCACCGACGAGGTAATCGCCTGCTTCGTGGCCCACGAGCTGCGCGACGGCGAGCGGGTGGCCGCAGGCGCCAATCTGCCGGTCGTGCGCTGCGGCGCGCTGCTCGCCCACCTGACCCATGGCCCGAACATGCGGCTGTTCGTCTCGATGAGCTTCACCAACCTGCTGCATGTGCCGGTGCCGGAAGCGTACCCAACGGCGATGGACTTCCGCGGCACACGCTGGGGTGAGGCCTTCGTACGCCACGATGAGACGCTCAGTGCCATCCCACGCCTCGCCGACTCCTTCGTCGTCGGGGCGCTCCAGGTGGATCCGTATGGGAACTCGAACCTCATCGGCCGCGCCGGGGCGGGGGAGCGGAGGTTCGCGATGCGCGGTCCGGGCGCCCTCGCAACACCCACGATGGCGGACCACGTCAGCCGGTACTACATCTTCCTGACCCGCCACACGCCCGAAGTGCTCGTGGAGCGCTGCGACTTCGTGTCGTGCGTCGGCTGGGGCAGGCCGGAGACGCCGGGCCTGACGCGTGAGGCGCTCAGGCTGCCCGGCGGGGGGCCGCGCTACTGCATCACGCCGCTCGGGATCCTGGACTTCGGTGGCTCGCAGCACCACGCGCGCCTGGCGAGCGTGCACCCCGGCGTCGATCCGGATGAGGTCGTGGCCGCCACCGGCTTCGCCCTTGAGATGCCGGCGCGGGTGCCCACGACGCCGTTCCCGACCGACGACGAGCTGCGCACGCTTCGCACGCGCGTCGACCCCGGTGGCTCACTGCGCCAGCCTCAGTCGCGCCCGCCCACCGCCCGCCCGCGCCCAGGCGCCTCGCGGACCCGCGTTCCTTGAACACGCCGCCACACACTCGAGCACCAGGGAGGAGCCGCAGCAGATGAGCGCATCAGCATCCACCTCGGCGTCGTTGATCGCCCCGCCGCGCCGCACGTTCTACCCAGCTCTGGAGCATCTCTCTCGCGAAGAGGTCCGTGCGCTCCAGCTCAAGAAGCTCCGGTTCCACGTCGAGCGGCTCTACCGCACCAATCCGTTCTATCGGGAGAAGTGGGAGCGCGCGGGCGTGCGGCCCGAGCAGATCCGCACCCTCGCCGACCTCAAGCGCCTGCCGCTCACCACCAAGGCGGACGTCGTCAACGACCAGGAGCTGGTCCCCCCCTACGGCGCGCGGCTGGGCGTACCGGCCGACCGGGTGTGGGAGATCACCCTGTCGAGCGGCACGTCCGGGAAAGGCCAAGAGATCCACGCGTACACCCTGCGTGATGCCCATATGCGGGGCGCGCTCAACGCCATCGGTTGGGCCTGGGCAGGCGTCGGCCGCCGCGACGCGACCATCTTCCACATCGGCGCCACCAACAGCGCTTCGGTCGGGTGCATGATGCGCGGCGAGCGGGCGGCAGCCCGGCTGCCTTACCTGGTGGGTCACGCCGGCTTCGAGGAGCGGCTCCAGCTCATGCTGCGCCTGGGCCTCGACGCGATGTACTGCATGCCGAGCGCGCTCAACGGCCTGTCGCTGCTGTGCGAGCAGAAGGGCATCGACCCCAGGCGGGCGTGGCCCAACCTCAAGGCGATCATGACGTCGGCCGAGCCGTGGCCCGTCGGGTGGGTGGAGCGCATGGAGGCGTGCTGGGGAACGCGGGTGTACGAGGAGTACGGGTCGACCCAGACGATGGGGACCTACGGCATGACCAACTGTGAGAAGGGCGCGGTAACCGGCGGGCAGCGGGGATCGCTCCACTTCTTCGAGTGGTCATTCCTCTACGAGGTGGTCAACCCAGACACCGGCGAGGACGTGCGACCCGGCGAGGAGGGCGAGCTGCTCGTGACGCACTTGGACAAGGAAGCATCGCCGCTCGTCCGCTTCAGCACCCGCGACCGCATGCGCTGGTTCCCGCATACCGAGTGCGCGTGCGGCCGCACGCTGGACTTCGTCGAGTCCGGCACGATCGGCCGTTGGGACGACATGCTGAAGATCAAAGGCATGAACGTTTGGCCCCACGAGGTCGATCAGCTCGTCCTTGCCCACCTCGAGCTGGACGAGTACCAGGCGCGTATCTTCATCGGCGACAAGGCGCGCGACGAAGTCGAGCTGCGCTACGCGCTGAAGCCACAGGCCGCGGTGGCGCCCGGCTTCGACCGCGCGGCCTTCGAGGGCACCGTGGTCGGGGAGATCAAGGCGGCAATCGGGATCACGGTCCGGGCGCGTGAGGTCGCTTCCGAGGAGCTGCCGCACTTCATCACGCCGGACAAGAAGTCGCGCCGCTGGACCGACGAGCGCCAGGCCGGCCTGGCGCGTGGCTTCTCGGCTACCAGTACCAAGGCAGGCCGATCGTGAGTGACGATCGCGACTGGAGGGAGGCATGAGCGTGACACAGGTGCAACCCGAGGATGCAGCCTCGGCCGCGATGAGCCAGGCCGAGATCGTGGAGCGGCTGAAGGCGATCCACGAGCACGCGAAGGCGCTTGCCCGGAGCGGCCACCCGGGGATGGAGCCGCGGGCGGCCGAGATCATGGCGCTCAGCTACGCGATGCTCTGGTCCGAGGCGCCCTTTGACGTGGTCAACGTGCTGGTCGATGACGAATGAGCGCCGGGCAGCGGGAGGAGTGAATCCGATGGCGGACGACGAGCGCGGAACAGCGTGGCTGCCAAGACGAATCGCCGTGATCGGCTCCGGAATCATGGGGTCGGGGATCGCGCAGGTCCTGGCGGTGGGTGGCTTCGAGGTCGCCCTGCACGACGCGATGACGACGCAGCTGGAGCAGGCGCTGGCGACGATTCAGGGCAACCTTGCGCGTCACGTGACGGCTGGGCGCCTGGAACCGTCTGCGGCCGAGAGCGCCCTGGCGCGCGTGAGGCGCTGCACTGACCTGCGCGACGCAGCGGCGGACGTGGATCTTGTCATCGAGGCGATCGTCGAGCGGCTCCCCGCCAAGCAAGCGCTGTTTCAGGAGCTGGACGAGCTTTGCCTGCCGACCGCCGTCTTGGCCACCAACACCTCGCAGTTCAGCATCACCGCGATCGCGGCCGCGACTCGGCGCCCCGACCGGGTGGTCGGCATGCACTTCTTCAACCCGCCGCCCGTGATGAGGCTCGTAGAGGTGGTACGGGGCCAGCGCACGTCGGACGAGACGCTGGAGACCGTGCGTCGCCTCGCGGCCCGGCTCGGCAAGGAGGTGGTGCTGAGCGCGGACTCCCAGGGCTTCATCACATCGCGGGTCATCGCGATCGTCATGCTCGAAGCGATGCGTATCGTCCAGGAGGGCGTGGCGGAAGCGGCCGACGTGGACCGTGCCTGCCGCCTGGCGTTCAACTGGCCGATGGGCCCGATCGAGCTGGCCGACTTCGTGGGGCTGGATACGCTGCAGTACTCGTCCGAGGCGCTCGCGTCGGCCTTTGGCGAGCGCTTCCTGCCTCCGCAGAACCTGCGACGGCTGGTCGCGGCGGGCGCCTTGGGCCGCAAGAGCGGCGGGGGCTTTCACCCCGCGGCGGGCAAGGGTACCTCGGTGTGACGGCCCTGGATGGGCTGCGCATTCTGGACCTATCGCGCCTGCTGCCCGGCTCGTTCTGCACGCAGCTGCTGGGGGATCTTGGCGCGGACGTGGTGAAGATCGAGCACCCCGACGGTGGGGACCCTGGGCGCCACTTCGAGCCAAAGCAGGGCGACGTGGGCGCGGTCTTCCTGCTGACCAACCGCAACAAGCGCAGCCTGACCCTGAACCTCAAGGCACCCGAAGGACAGGCCCTGTTCCTTCAGCTCGTCGAGTCCGCCGACGTCGTCTTCGAGAGCTTCCGGCCAGGCGTGATGGATCGCCTCGGGCTGTGCTATGAGACGCTGTGCGCGGCGAACCCGCGCCTCATTTACGCCACGCTCAGCGGGTTTGGCCAAGACGGCCCCTACCGCGACCGGCCGGGGCACGACCTGAACTATCTGGCGCTGGCTGGCATCATCGGCCTGAACGGCTCGCGCGACAGCGGCCCGGTGCCGCCGGCGGTGCAGGTGGCCGACCTGGGTGGGGCCAGTCTGGCGACCATCGGCATCCTGGGCGCGGTGGTGGCGAGGCACAAGACCGGGCGGGGGCAGCGGGTGGACGCAAGCTTATTTGGCTCGGCCATCGCCTGGCTGCCGACCCTCGCAGCCAGCCTGTTCGCAGACGGGCGGTCGCCCGCGCGTGGCGAGCCGCCGCTGGCCGGGGGGCTGCCGCAGTACAACGTGTACGCAACCAGAGACGGGCGCCACGTGACGTTGGGCGCGCTCGAGCCGAAGTTCCTACAGGCCTTTCTGGCGCGGGTCGGGCGTGTCGAGCTGCTGCCGCTGGCGAGTGGCACGGCTGAGCAGCGGACGGCGCTGCGCGCGGAGCTGGAGGCACTCTTCGGATCGCGCACGCAAGCCGAATGGGAAGCACTGCTGGCCGATGTCGACACCTGCTTTGCCCCGGTACGGACGCTCCGCGAAGCGCTCGACGATCCGCACGTGCGGGCGAACGGGTTGATCAGCGAGGTCGTGCACCCGCGGCTCGGACCCATCCCCCAGCTCGGCGTGCCGCTGGCGTTCTCGGACACGCCCGGGCGCATTCGCCGCCCGCCGCCGGAGCTGGGGGAGCACACCGCGGAGGTGCTGGCCGAAGTAGGGGTGGATGCCGCCCGCCTGGCGGAGCTGCGCGCCCGCGCCGTGGTCTGACCTAGAGGCGGAGAGCCGCTGCGCGATCAGGCGCGTCGCGGAAAGACGAGCGTAGCGGTGCCCGGGGTGCACACCTCGCCGGCAGCGTTCTCCACCCACACCTCGAGATCCACCATGCCGGTGCCGGCTTCCTCCCGCTTCGCCGAGACGCGCCCGCGGCACGTGAGCGCGTCGCCCGCGAAGGCAGGCCGCCGATTGCTGTAGGTCAGCCGTCTCAGTTGCGCCCCTTCGCCCGCCCAGGCCTGGAGCATCTGGGCCAAGTACGCGCCGAACAAATAGCCCTGGACCACGACGCCCGGCTGCCCTTCCGAGCGCGCGTACGCCTCGTCGTAGTGGATGCGGTGCGCGTTCCAGGTCGCAGCCGAGAAGCGGAAGAGGGCCACGTTGGAAGGGACCTTGGCCAACGGTGTGACCTCCTCGGCCGGCGCCACGTCCTCGAAGAAGCGTCGGCTCACCGCTGCCCCTCCGTCGTGGCGGACGGCGCGGGCTGCCGGGCAATGAGCGTGTCGCGCGCGAGCAGCGCCACCTCGCCGTCGAGGTCGGTGTAGCGCGTTTCCACCACGACGAAGGTCAGCGGACCGGCCCGCGTCTCACGCACGTGGTGCTCGACCACGCGTGGCCGGGCAACGAGCGTTTCGCCCAGGCGCACGGGACGCACGAAGTCGAGCTCCTGTCCTCCACCCAGGAGGGCAGCGTCGCGGTGGATCGGACCGGGAAACCGCCCCGGATCGACACCGTCGGCGCGCAGCGCAGCCTCCGGTGAACCGACGTCCCACACGTGGAGGGAGGGGACGAAGGTTGGCGGTGCGACCCTGCCCGGCAATCCCGCGGCGCGGGCGGCCGCCTCGTCGAAGTAGATCGGATTGAGGTCGCCGATCGCGTGAGCAAAGCGCTGCGCCTGCAGCGGCTCGACAACGAACGTCGTGCTCGTGCCGCCCTCGTCCGAACCCGCTTCCGGTCCCGGTTTCGTGCTGCTCATGTTCGCCCCGTCTCCCTCTGCGGCTCCGCGCAGCGGATCGTCCCGCGGTCGACGCCCTGGAGGGGGCTCCTCCCTCGGCCGCGCCGCAGCTCGTGGCTACGAGCCACTGCTTCGCCGCATCGGCGTTGACCGAGCTGATGAACCCGCAGCGCTCCTCCCGGAGGGCGTCGCAGAAGCGCCAGCGCGGCCCGGATCGGCACCCCGTTCACGGTGCCAGACCATCGAAGCCAAGCCGCCCGCGGTCGATCGGTGGCCCCGGCAGACGAGTCGTCCGAAGGCGTTCGCGCTCGGCGGTCGTCGCCGCGACGTCGACAGCGTGGCCGTTCTGGTCGAGTACGACGCCATATTCCCGGCGAGCTGCCTCCACCCCGACGTAGCCGTTGGTGACGTCAGAGAGAACGTCTGCGGCGGGCCGTTCAAGCGGGTCGCCATAGCCGCCCGCCCCGGCCGGCTGGAAGGTCAGGATGTCACCGCGGTTCACGACCATGAGCGGATTCTTCGACCCCAGCCGGCGCTCGTCTGGACGACCCTGGTTGAGGACGATGGCGCCGGTGGCCCCCGGCTTGCCGCCGAAGAGCCCGAAGGGCGGGATCCGGGTCCGCTCCATCTGGGTGGTTACCAGCGTGTCGTCGAAGAGCACCTCGAATTCGCGGACCGCGGCGCAGCCACCCCGAAAGCGGCCGGCGCCGCCGGTGTCGGGGACGATCTCCCAGCGCCGGATCCGGATCGGCGCGTTGTACTCGACAACCTCGACCGGGGTCACCAGGGCGTTGCCGGTGTGGACCTTGATGCCGTTGATCCCGTCCTTGTCCGGCCGGCCACCAAAACCGCCCGGGATATTGTCCATGACGACCACCTGCTCACGGCCCAGCACCTGCCGGCGCCACTCGATCGGGTCGCGGCCGGTCCACATGGCCAGCGCGGCGGAGGCGTAGGAGCCCGCCACGACTCGGTGTGGTATCGCCTGAGCGAAGCAGGCCATGAGGAGGTCGGCCAGCCGCTGGGAGGTGTCGCTCGCCGATCCGGTCGAGCAAGCGGCCGGGAAGATCGGGTTCATCACCGTTCCCGGCGGGGCGATCACCTTGAGCGGTCGCTCGAGGCCGGCGTTGGACGGAATGGTGTGGTCGGTCACGGCCTTCAGTGCGTAGAGGCATACCCCCTCCGTGATGGAGGCGGGAGCGTTGATGCCGCCCCGGACCTGCGGATCGCTGCCGGTGAAATCGACCTCGACGTTGCTCCCGCGGATGGTGATCGCCGCCTCGATCCGGATCGGCCGCTCCTCCCAGCCATCGCTTTCCATGTAGTCATGGAATCGGTACGTCCCGTCGGGGATCTCGGCGATGCGCGCGCGCAGCCGTCGCTCGGAGTAGTCCTTGGCCTCCTCCATGCAGGCGGCCACGGTCTCGGCACCGTACTTGGCGCAGAGACGCCGGATCGAGCGCTGGCCGGCCAGGCAGGCGCCGAACTGGCTGCGCATGTCCCAGATCCGCTCGACCGAGCCGCGCACGTTGGCGAGGATCAAGTTGAAGGTCGTCTCAACCGGCTCGTAGTTCTCGTACGCGAGAACGGCGGGAATGCGAAGGCCCTCGCCGTAGATGTCCCACATCCGGGTGTTGAAGGAGCCCGGCGAGTAGCCACCGATGTCAGTCCAGTGGGCTCTCGAGATAGCGTAGGCGAAGATCTTCCCTTCGATGAAGACCGGCATCACCATGCAGACGTCATTGAGGTGGTTCGATCCGGCCAGATAGGGATCGTTGGAGATCAGGACGTCGCCGTCCCGCAGCCGCTCGGCACCGTAGGAAGAGAGCGTCATCCGGAGGGAGAGCGGGATAGCGCCGAGCTGCACCGGGATGTCCTGGCCCTGGGCGACCACCTCCGCCCGGCTGTCGGCCAGAGCCGTCGAGAGGTCACCTCCCACCGCGATCAGCGGGCTGTAGGCGGTCCGCATCATGGCGACCTTCATCTCCGCGGCGACCGCCATCAGCGCGCTGTGGACGACCTCGAACGTGATCGGGTCGCGTTCGACCAGGCTCTTGCTCATCCCTGCCCCGACTCTTCAATCAGGAGGAGGTCATTGCTGTCGATCCGGACGGTCTGGCCGGGCAAGACCAGGATGGTTGTGTCCTTCTGTTCGATGATGGCCGGTCCCTCGACCCCACTCGACCTGCCGCGAAGGCCGTAGCGGACGTGCACTGGGCAGTCGACGAAGCCACCCAGCTCGCCGAAGTAGGCTCTGCGATTCGGCTTGACGGCGTCCGTGGTGCCAGCCGATCCACCAGTCGAGAAGCGCGGCCGGTCCATCCCGCCGATCGCCCGTAGCCGCAAGGTGGTGAGCATCACCGGGTCGTTCGGCACGTTGAAGCCGTAGAGCCGCTGGTGCTCGGCGTGGAAGGCCTCGACCGTTGGCTGCAGTCCTTCGCTCGCGAGCCGGCCGGGCTCGACCGGAAGCGTCAGCTCATGCAGCTGGCCGACGTAGCGGACGTCGGCAGCGGCCTGCAGCTGGATCCGGTCTGGCGCGATGCCCTCCGCCGTGAGCGTCCGCCGCGCTTCTTCCTGTAGCTCCTCATAGATGGCGGCCACCTTGGCGGGATCGACCGCTTGGACCGCGCGCAGGAGGGTGCGGGCGTAGTCGTGGCTGATGTCGCTGATCGCCAGGCCAAAAGCCGAAAGCGTCCCCGGGAACGGCGGGATGAGCACTGTCTCCATGCCCAGATCGCGGGCCAGCCGGCTGGCATGGAGGGAGCCGGAGCCACCGAACGGCATCAGCGTGAAATCACGGGGATCGAGGCCGCGGTAGGTCACCATGACGCGCATCGCGCCCGCCATGTTGGCGTTGACGATGCTGTGGATACCCCAGGCGGCCTCCTCGACGCTCGTCCCGAGCGGCCGGGCGACGTGCTCGGCTACCGCCTGCCACGCCAGTTCGGCATCGAGAGGGTACTTGCCGCCCGCGAAGTAGCCCGGGTCGAGGTAGCCAAGCACCACGTTGGCGTCAGTCACCGTCGGGAGGGTCCCGCCTCGCCGATAGGCCGCTGGTCCGGGCGTCGACCCGGCGCTCTGAGGGCCCACGCGGAGGACACCACCTTCGTCGACCCAAGCGATCGAGCCGCCGCCTGCGCCGATGCTGTGGAGATCGACCATCGGCGTCCGGATGACGTAGCCGTCCATCTCCTTGACGGTGACCGATTCCGGCCGGCCATCCACGATTACCGCGACGTCGAAGGAGGTCCCGCCCATGTCGACCGCGATGACGTTCGGGCGCCCCGCCAGGTGGCCGAAGTAGAGGGCTCCGACGACACCGCCGGCGGGCCCCGACTCGACGAGCGAGACCGGCTTCTCACGGGCGAGCGTGGACGTGGTCAGGCCTCCGTTCGACTGCATGATCTGGGGGGACGGCAGGCCCATCTCGACCAGCCGCGACTCGAGTCGCGCAAGATAGCCGTCGACGAGCGGCCCCAGGTAGGCGTTGAGCGTGACGGTGCTCGTTCGCTCGTACTCGCCCATCTCGGGGACGACCTCATGCGAGAGCGAGATGAAGGCGTCCGGGAACCGGGCTCGCAGCGCCTCCCCTAGCCGCCGCTCATGATTGGGATCGAAGAAGGAGAACAGCAGTGACACGGCGATCGCCTCGGGCTTGTGCGCCGCGACCTCCTGGACGACCCGTTCGATCTCCGCGTCGGTAAGCGGCAGGATCACCTCGCCGGTGGCGGCGACCCGCTCGGCGACCTCCAGCCGTCGGTGCCGCGGCACCAGCGCCGGAGGCAGGGCGAAGAAGAGATCGTAGGGGTCTAGGATTCCGCTGCGATCCATGCGGCGGAACTCGAGCACGTCGCGGAACCCCTTGGTCGTTACGAGGACGGTCCGTGCGCCGCGTTTGGTCAGAAAGGCGTTGGTCGCGGTCGTCGTGCCGTGGCCGAGGAAGCGGACCCGCTCGTGTGGGATTCGCTCGCCGGCCAGCAGTGCGACGATGCCCTGGAGGGTCCCTTCCGAAGGGTCGGTTGGCGTGGTCGGCACCTTGTCGACGACCACCTCGCCAGTGATCTCGTTGATGAGGACCAGGTCGGTGAAGGTGCCGCCGACGTCAATCCCGATCCGGTAGCCTCCGTCGCGCGCGGCTATCGCTCGAGCTCCAGCATCACTCGATCTCCAGCATCATCAGAGACTCCCAGGCTTCTCCCCGCGCGTTCTGACAGGAAGGGAGCGGGAGGTGCCGCCGTGCGTGGCCTCATTGAGGACGAAGCTCGAGGTGAGGTCCGTCGGGCAGCAGCCATCACGCATCCTCCTCACGCCTGATTTCGGGGTAAACCGCCGCCGCCTCCCGTGTCTGGGAGAACACGCCGCACGAGATGCTCGCCGGCCATCCTATCAACCAAGCGGTCGGCCATCAAACCACGACTGAGCTCTGCACGATCGAGCTCCGACGGTGAGAGCCTGGAAACTCCGCCCGGCGTCTTTGGCCGGCTGCCTGCCTGGGGCCCAACGAGGCGGCCTCATTCGGTGCGCATGCCCTTGCCGTCGCGCGCCTGCCTGGCGGCATGCCGCTGCTGCTGATCCAGGACCGGCCCGTCAAGGGCCGCCTCACGACCGGCAGGAAGACGCCACCGCACCGAGGAGGCCTACTCCAGGAGCCAGCCACCGTCCGAGTAGATTGTCTGACCGGTCACGTAGCTTGAGGCTTCGCTGGCGAGGAAGACAGCCGGACCGACCAGCTCCGCCGGGTCGGCGAGCCGGCGCATTGGGATCTTCGCCAGCAGCTCGGCCTGGACGGCCGGGTCCGAGCGCCATTCGGAGGTCATCGGTGTCGTATGCACGCCGGGACCGATCGCATTGACGCGGATCCCATGCTGCGCCCACTCGTTGGCGAGGACCTTGGTCAAGCCGACCAATCCGTGCTTGCTGGTCACGTAGGCGGCGCGGCCCTTGAGCGCGATCTGGCTCGAGATCGACGCGATGTTGACGATGCTGCCTCGCAATCCGCTTTCGATCATCTGCCGGGCGGCGGCGTTCGAGCAGAGGAGCACGCCCGTGAGGTTCACAGCCAGCGTGCGATTCCACTCCTCCAGGGTCAGCTCGAGCGCTGGTGTGATCGACCAGACGCCCGCGTTGTTGACCAGCACGTCCACGGGACCTAGGGCCCGCTTGCATTCGGCAAAGGCGGCCTCGACCTGCTCGCGCGACGTCACGTCAGCCACCAGCGGCAGGGATCGCGTCCCATTCGACTCGATCCCGGCCGCCGCTTCGGCCGCACGAGCGGGATCACGGTCGAGCACGGCGACCCGGGCGCCGAAAGTGCCCAGGCCGGTGGCAATGATCCGGCCGATTCCCTGCCCGGCGCCGGTCACCAGCGCCACCCTGCCGTCGAGGCGGAAGAGCGAGGGATCGATGCTCATGCGGGCGCTAGACGCCGTTCCCGCGCGAAGTCTCCGACGACTGGGCACGTGGATCGACAACTTCGAGATGACCCATCTTGGGAAACCGACCGCGCAAGGTCGTGGAGATGATCCTCTCGAGGACAGGCGTGGGGACGATGCAGTCGGCGCACGTGTCGGACGTCAGCACCAGCCGGACGACCACGCGCGCGGGCGAGGCGGTCTCGACCACCAGATGGACACCGTCGGCCTCGAATCCGGCTCGAAGGGGGGCGAGAGCCTCGGCCACCGCTCGCTCGTCGAGCGCAACGTTCACGCGTTCACTCTACGGCCTCCGATCGTCTGACGGGCGCTCGGTTGACGACGCGCTTCGCGGGCCTAGAATCGAGTCGCGTCCGGCGAGGGTCAGAATCGGGAATCTTGGCTCCCTTCGTCCAGCGCCTGCTCAGGAGATTCGAGAAGATGAAGGTCGTATCGCCAGTCGGACAGGGTGGGAGAACTCGCTTTCGGCCGCCGTCCGCGCCGAAACGTCTTGCGTCTGCGACGGTGGGGATCCTGAGCAACGGAAAGGTCAACGCCACGCCCCTGCTGAGCGAGATCGCGAGCCTTCTCGTCGCCCGGCATGGCATGCGGCCGGCGGTGGTCCTCAGCATGGCAGGGACGGCGGGGGGCCCGGGCTTCGCGGCACCCGGTTGGATGATCGAGGCCCTGGCCTCGAGCTCCGCCCTGACCCTGGTCGGGGTCGGTGATTGAGGGTCCTGCACGTCGTGGAGTTGCCACGACTCGATCGAGCTGGCAAAGCGCGGAGTGCCGACGGTGTTCTTCTGCACGGAACCCTTCGAGACGATGGCCAGAATCGAAGCGCAGGGCATGGGCCTGCCCGAACTGCCCATCGTCGTAGTCCCGCACCCTCTCATGACCAGGACCCAGGCTGAGCTCAGAGAGATTGCCGAAGCACTGCTCTCTGAGGTGGTCGATGCCGCGCTTCAACGCCGTGGCGAACACCCGTGACCGCCAACTCTGAGTCGTTCGAAGGGCTGCTCGACGCGCCCGACGACATCAACGCGTTCAACACCTGGGCAGACCGGCAAGGCTGGAGCGATGGGCTGCCGCTCATCCCTCCCTCGCCGGAGCGGGTCGCCCGCGCTCTGCGGTTCACCGACCGGGAGCCCGACGCCATCCTCGGCATGGTCCCGCCGCGCTGGGCTGACGCGACGGTCGAGAAGATCGCGGTCAACGCTGTCATGGCGGGCTGTCGGCCGGAGTTCCTGCCGATCGTGATCGCGGCGGTGGAGGCCCTTCTGCTTCCATCGGTGAACCTCTTTGGTCAGCAAGCAACGACCCACCCCTGCACGTCGATGGTGATGGTGAACGGGCCGCTGGCGCGTCAGGTCGGCATCCACTCCGGCGCCGGGCTCTTCGGCCCCGGCTTCACCGCCAACGCATGCATCGGCCGCGCAGTCCGGCTGGTGCTGCGGAATGTGGGGGGCGCGCTGCCTGGCGAGGGCGACCGATCGACCCAGGGCAGTCCTGCCAAGTTCAGCTTCTGCTTCGCGGAGAACGAGGAGGAGAGTCCGTTCCCGCCGTTTCACACGGAGCGTGGCTTCGCGGCCGAGGACAGCACCGTGACCGTCGCGTCCGCGGAAGCGCCTCACAACATCGAGGACCACGTCAGTGCCGAGCCCGCCGGGCTGATGGGGACGATCGCCCATTCGATCGCCAGTATCGGCAGCAACAACGCATACATACGGGATTCCGACTTCTTCGTTGGGCTTTGCCCGGAGCATGCTCGCATCTTGGCCAACCACGGTTGGCGCAGGCGAGATGTCCAGGAGTTCATCTACGAGCAGGCCCGCATCCCGTACCGAACGTGGCGGGGACGCGCCCTAGACGGCATCGTTCCGCAGCGCCGCTACATGGAAGCGGCGGGACCTGACCTCATGGTGCCGATGTGCGGCACGCTCGAAGATGTGCTCGTCGTGGTGGTGGGCGGCGCTGGGCTCCACTCGTGCTGGATTCCTACTTGGGCGAACAACAGCCGTGCAGCAACTCATCTCATTCGTCACGCCGACGGTAGACCGGCCCGCAACATCGAAGACTTCGATCGCAGCCACTGAGCGGTAAGACTTCGCGGCTTCGTTCGCCGCCGCCGCGCGAGAGCTCAACGGCCGCCCGCGACGCACGCTCAAGTGGATGGCGCCCGCAGAAGCCTTCACCAAGGTCGCACGGTCCAAGTCCTGGCACCGGCGGCACCGGCGGATGCTTGCACCAACCGAGCGCTCGGCTGACGTATTGCGACGCCGGGGCTATGCTGCGGCGGTAGCCGCTGGTCGGCAAGGAAGGTTTTGAACCAGGATGGCGCTGCTCCCTGAGAATGTCACCGTCGTGATCCACGACGCCCGGACTGGGTTCGAGATCGTTCCCGAGCTCTGCACGGGTTGCGGCCTCTGTCAGCTCACGTGCACCCACGTCAAGCAGCGAGCGTTCTCGCTGGCGGGGGCGTATATCGCCATCGAACGGGTGGGCAGTGAGGAGAGTTTCGTCCCCACCTTCACGGACGACTGTGATTCCTGCGGTGTCTGCATCAACTACTGCGGCTATGAAGCGATCCGCCTGCCTGGACAGCATCGCAGCTGGTTCGTCCGCGCACGCGAGCTGCGGGGGTCGGCGGCCCGTGAGACTCCGGCGTGAGCGCGATCGAGCACGGGTTCATGGGCAGGATGCTCTGGGTCGATCTGACCACCAAGTCGATCCGCACGACGCCGCTCGATGCCGAGGAGGTCCTCTTCTGGGGCGGACCGGCGGGCTTGAACGCGAAGCTCGCGTATGAGCTGATCCCCGCTGGAGCCGATCCTCTCGGCCCCGACAACACGCTCATCATCGGGAACGGGGCCTTCGTGGGCACAACGGTGCCGGCTGCCTCGCGGCCGGTCATCTCGGCCAAGTCACCGCAGACCCGCCTGTATGCGACCTCCTCGCCGGGCCACTTCGGCACGATGCTCAAGATGGCGGGGTACGACTACCTAATCGTCGGCGGCCGGGCGGAGCGGCCCGTCTTCTTGAAGCTCATCGACGACGACGTGACGATTGAGGACGCCGGTCAGCTCTGGGGGCGCGACGTCTACGAGACGACGGACGAGCTGTGGCTGCGGTACCCGGGCTCCTGGGTCGGCTGCATCGGCCCTGCCGCTGAGAACCTGACCGTCTACGGCTCGATCATCTTCAACAAGTATTCGGTCGCCGCCTCGACCGGCCTTGGCACCGTCATGGGAAGCAAGAACCTCAAGGCCGTTGTCGCTCGGGGGACGAAATCGGTTCGGGTCGCCGACCCGACCCGTTTCATGCGGCTAGCCCACGAGACGCACGTCGAGGTGATGAGCGGCCCGCACATCGCGGAGTGGCGCGAGCTGGGTACGCTGATCCAGCACCAGTCGTCGGTACCGGGTGCGGCGTCCCAGATGGACCGGGTCGGATTCGACATGGATGCCTGGATCGAGCTCTATCGCACCAAGCTCCACAAGGGGCCGCTGGCCAGCCCGCAATGCCCGGTCGGCTGCAAGGCCATGCTTGAGCTGCACGGGAAGCAGTTCCCGATCACCTGCCCGAACGGAACGCTCACCCTGCCGTTCGCGCTGTACCGGGGAACGCCGCCCGCGCGGTACGTGGAGATCGCCGAATGTGCCCAGCTCTGCAACCGGCTCGGCCTGAGCACACTCGTCGTCAGCCAGCTCATCGGGCTGAGCATCGAGCTGTGGGAGAAGGGTGCGATCGGCCCCGAGATGACCGGCGGCCTGGTTCTGGAGCCGGGCAACCCGGCGGTCATGAAGCAGCTGATCGAGGACATCGCGTACCGGCGGACCGCGCTCGGCGACGCGCTCGCGAGCCATCTCGACGACTGCCTCGCCCGGCTGGGCGAGGAGGCCGCGAAGTACCCGATCCACAAGGGAGTACTGGCCAGCATCGACGAGCGCCTGACCTGGACGGAGGAGAAGCGCTGGGACGTGCACACCTTCAGCCAGCGGGTCGATCCCCGAGGGCCGGTGGCGGAGAACGCCTACATCTCTCTGGCCTGGATTCCGGACCGCTCGGAAGCCCAGATCCGGCGCTACCTGGCCAAGATCGGCGTTCCTGAAGAGGATATCAACCAGATCGCTACAGGCGGCACCGACGGATACGACCTCGCCAAGCTCACGCGCTGGGTCGAGTACTACAACCTGGTCCTGTCCAACGTCGGCTCATGCCAGCGATCGTTCATCAGCAAAGCCTTGCCTCTCCAGAGGATTGTCGAGCTGTACCGCACCGCAACCGGCCTCGACGTCAGCGCCGACGACCTCCTCCTGACAGCCGAGCGCGCGCTCGTGATGGAGCGCCTCTTCAACCTGCGCGAGGGCCTGACCCGCGAGGTTGAGATCGGCGGCACCAGTCACGTGCGGCCGGAGCAGGTCGACCAGTTGAATCACCTGCTCGACGAGTACTACGCCTATCACGGCTGGACGCGGGACGGCGTTCCGACGCGCGATACCGTCCGGCGGCTCGGCCTCGAACGGTACGCTCCAGTACCTCGCTCGGTGATCGCATGATCCGCGGCATCGCTCATGTCGGAGTTGCCGTGCCCGACCTGGAGCAGGCGGCGCAGCTCTACGAGAAAGTTCTCGTGGCGCGAACCGTCCGCCGGCTGGAGAGCTTGCGACAGGGCGTGCGGGCCGCAGTCATTCCGGTCGGAGGCGCGGAGATCGAGCTGATTGAACCGCTCAGCGCCGGCGGTGCGGTCGGCAGGTTCGTCGCCAAGCGGGGCGGGTTGCACCACCTCTGTCTTGAGGTCGATGACGTCGGCGCGGAGCTCGAACGGCTAAGCGCGCAGGGTGCCCTCCTGATCGACCGGGAGCCCAAGCGGCCAGACGTGGAAGACCCCGTGGAGTCCTATGCCTGGGTCCACCCCAGGACGCTGGGAGGCGTCCTCCTGGAACTGGTTCAGTACCGCCGACCCCGCGGATGATGCCATGCATCTTGCGCCCAGCGCACGTCCTTCGACAGTGTCCTGGTTGCATGGGAGAGAGCGACCTGCCAAGTTTCAGGTAGGGACTTGCGTGCAGTCCTTCGCTACGCTACGGTCTCGCCGATCGAGCGATCGGTAGTTACCCTTGTCCGATTGGTTTGGCGCGACGTGTGGAGGAGGCTGTTGATGCGGTTCCTAAGATTCGATCCCCGCTCCACGTGGATGGCGACCCTCGTCACCTGCGGCATTCTGCTCTCGGCATGTGGCGTGGGCACTACACCGCCTGGCGGCGGCAGCCCGAGCGCCGCCGTCCCGAGCGCCGCCGTCCCGAGCGCCGCCGTCCCGAGCGCCGCCGTTCCGAGCGCCGCCGCCCTGAGCGGGGTCGTGAAGGTGGGATCTCCGCAGTCGCTGACCGGACCGGCCGCCTTCGCCGGCACGAAGATCCGGCAAGGCATGGAGCTGGCCACCGAGGAGATCAACAGCACGAAGTTTCTGGGTGGCGCGACCATCAGCGTGAACTACGTGGACGTCGGCGCGACGCCGCAGCTGTCTACCACCGTCACGCGCCAAATGATCGAGCAGGATCAGGTCAACGCGCTGGTGGGCCTCGTGCTAGGCGGGCAGACGCCCGGCGGGGCTGCCGTCGCGCAAAACGGAAAGACGCCCTTGATCCTCACCGGAGGCGCGGCGCCAGGCGTCACCGCGACCGGTGACTACGTCACCTCGGCCAGCCCGCAGCAGTTCCCGTACGTGGACAAGATGGGCCAGGCGCTCAAGAACCTGAAGGTCGGCAGCACGCAGGTGCTGTACGCGCAGGACAACCCCACGATCCTCGCGCAGGTCCACACCTACACCGACTTCGTGTTCCCGAAGTACGGCATCAAGGCCGGTCTCAAGGCCTATCTCGGGACCGACACTGACCTCAGCGCGGGCATCGCCCAGGGCATGGCGGACAAGGTCGATGCGATCGCGTGCCTCTTCGTCGGGGCCCAGGGAACGACCTGCCTCTCGCAGGCTCGCGACGCAGGCTTCAAGGGGCAGTTGTGGGGTCAAGCCGGCTTCGGCGGCGGCACGGCCATCCAGGCTGGCCCGGTGGCCGAGGGGCTGATCTTCACCGCTGGTTGGTCGCAGGACTTCACGTATCCGGAGAGCAAGAAGCTCGTCCAGCTCTTCCAGGCGAAGTTCCCCGGCGAGCCCATGTCGGAGTTCCAGGCCGCCGGCTACGACGGTCTCTGGCTCCTGGCCCGAGCGATCAAGGCCGGCAACGGTACCTCGCGTGAGGCGATCCACGCAGGCCTGCTGAAGGTCCTCGCCCAGGGCATGGCCGCTGCTATCGGCCCGGTGGTCTGGGACAAGGACCGCAACATCATTGCCGTCGGCGCCATCATCCAGATCAAGAGCGGGAAGGAGACCTTGTTCCTCTGAGCCCTGACCAGCGCTGAGTCGGAAGTGCGGCGCCTAGGTCTTGGGGTCCGCACGGGGTCGGCCGGAGGGTGGGAGCATTCCTACGTGATCAAGCTTGTCAGTCCGATGACCCGGCGCGATCTGATGCCGAAGACGCAGTACGACGACTACTACGTCAATGTGCACACAAAGAAGGCGGCTGTTCTGCCCGGTCTGCGGAAGTACGTGGGGTCCATCTGCTTCCGCAACGTCAATGGTGGAGAGCCGCCCTTCGACTCCATCGCGGAGCTGTGGTGGGACAGCGTCGAGGCCCAGCAGGCGATCTTCAAGGAATCGATCTGGAACCAGGTGCGCACCGACCACACCAATTTTCTGAGCGGGCGGACGATGTGGCTAAGCGAGGAGCATGAGTTCCTCAACCGGGTCCCGGCAGGAACCCAGCCGATTCGCTATGTCGCCCTCCTCAACCGCAAGGACGGCATGCCGCGGGACGAATTCAAGCGGTACTGGTTCGAGCACCACGTGCCGCTGGCGCTGGGAACGCCGGGCCTGCTTCGCTACCGCGCCTGTCCCAGCATCATGAGCGTCAACGCGCCGGACGCCGCGCCCTTCGACGGCATGGTCGAGATGTGGTTCGAGAGCGCCGACGCGTTCGACGTCTCCTTTCGCGATCCCTTCTGGAGCCGGCTTCGGGAGGACTACTACTCGAATTTCGCGATGGGCCGGGTCCAGTTCCTGACCCGCGAGCATCTGGTCCTCGACAAAACCGGCTAAGAGAGGGGTCCTTGCAAGTGCTCGGACCTCGCGTCGCCGAGTGGAGCAGAGCCGTCGCGTTCCGATGAGAAGGTGGCGGCGAATGGCGGGCCGCGAGACCGCGCTTGTGACTCGCGATCGCCCGATTGACAGTCGAGCTAAGCGGCCATACCGTGCCTGCCACGGTCGGCGGCAGACGTGAGGCAAGCCGGCAAAGGAGGCCCAGTTCGAAATGGCGACGATCACTGTGAAGAACCCGGTCGCGATGACGGCCACCGTCAGTTACCCCTTGGCGAAGCGGGTGCCGGATCTCAACGGCGTCCGACTCGGCCTCTGGTGGAATGAGAAGCCGGGGGGCGAGGTCGCACTCGAACATGCCGGGAGACTCTTGCGGGAGAAGTACGGAGTCAGCCTCTTCCGGCAGTACCAGAACTTCCCCGCACCGGTGAGCGCCATCGAGGGGGTCGCCGCCAATGCCGATGTGGTGATCGGCGCCACAGGCGACTGAGGGTCATGCACGTCGTGGCTTGTCCACGACTTGATCGACGTGGAGCGGCGCGGCCGCCCTACCGTCGTGCTGGTTTCGAGTGAGTTTGAAGAGGACGCCCACGCTAGCGCGTTGGCCTTTGGCATGCGCGACCTGCCCATCGTCACCGTCCCCCGGCCGCTGACGAACCTGGACCATGACACCGTCCGCAGGTTCACCGCGGACGCGCTCGACAGACTGGTGGCCGGTATCACCCGCGATCCGTCACGTAGTTCGCACTTCACGATGATGGAGCCGCTGCCGGATGAGGCGATCCTCCGCTATGAGGGGTCGGACCTGCTCGCCGCGGCTGCGGGGTTCCAGGAGGACTTTCTGACGCGGGGCTGGGGCGACGGCTTTCCGCTGGTGCTGCCGACCGAGGAGGCGGTGGCCGAGATGATGACCAGGACGCCGCACAAGCCGGACGAGGTCATCGCCGTGCTGGAGCCGGGCATGGGCCTGGCCACGGTCGAGAGGCTGGCGGTCAACGCCGTGATGGCGGGTTGCAGGCCCGAGCACCTGCCGGTGCTGATCGCCGCCGTGCAGGCGATCAGTGAGCCGGAGTTCAACCTGCGCGACGTCGCCATGTCGACAGGGCCTCACGCCCCGCTGATCGTGGTCAACGGACCGATCGTGCAGCAAATCGGCCTGAACTCAGGGCGTGGGGCGCTCGGCCCCGGTGTTCAGTCGCGAGTGAACACCGTCATCGGGCGGGCCCTGCGGCTGATCCTGATGAACGTCGGGAAGTGCTACCTCGGAATCCTCGATCTCGATACGATCGGGTCGCCCAAGAAGTACGGGATGTGCTTGGCCGAGAACGAGGCGGCCAATCCCTGGATGCCGATCAGCGTGGAGCGCGGGCTGCCCGAAGGACAGAGCGCGGTCACGATGTTCAGCGTGGAGTCGGAGATCGAGGTCTACGACTTCTACAACTGCCGGGCGCGACCGCTGCTGCAGACCTTCGCCGGCAGCGCCACCTCCTCCGGCGCCTGCAGCGTGCAGCTCTCTTTCCACAACCGACCGGAGATGCACAACCTCGTTCTCCTGGCGCCTGAGCACGCCGAGATCTTCGCCGCCGAGGGCTGGACCAAGGAGGACCTCCGCCAAGAACTCTTCAAGACGGCCCGGCGCGAGTGGAAGTGGATCGGTGCCGGGCAAGACCACGCTGTGGTGCGCGATGAGTGGAAGTGGGTGGTCGATAGGCCGGACGAGCTGGTGCAGGTGACGCGGGAGCCTCGCTTCTTCCACTTCGTGGTGGTCGGCGGAGCCGCCGGCAAGAGCCAGTACCTGACGGGGCTCGGGGCACCGGTCACCAAGCCGATCGAGACGGTGCCGTGAGCATGGCGAGGGAGGCGGTGCCCAATGCTTGACGGCTTCAAGGTTCGCTTCGCCGTGGACACCATCGCCCGCGCCCTGCGGTCGGACGGCAGCGAAGTGAAGTTGCTTGGCTTCGATCCGGAAGCTGGGATCGTGCGGATCGCTGCCCGACTCAACTCAGATTGCGACCGCTGCGTGATGACCAGCGACCAGCTCCAATCGCTGGTCGAGGAGATGGTCGAGGAGCAAGTCGGCCGTCCGCTGTCGATCCAGCTCTCCGAGCTCTGAACCGGAGGGAGACGGAACCTTCCGCAAGTGGGCACCGGCGCAGGCATCAGGCTGGCGCGCGCGCCGGCCTTGCAAGCCGGGTTAGGTCTCTTCGAGCCGGACGTCGGTGAACTCGGGCATCGCCTGCACCGCCGGGCCCAGGTACGCCGTGACGAAGCGCGGATCGTCGGCGACCTCCTTGGGCGAGCCGGATAGGACGACCTCCCCCCGCTCCATCACGTAGACGCGGGAGGCGACCTCCAGCGCGCGCTCGGCGCTCTGCTCCACCAGCAGGATGCCGACGCCGTCGCCGTTGATCGTCCGGATGGCGTCGAAGACCTTGTCGGTGGTGATCGGCGCCAGGCCCATGCTTGGCTCGTCCATCAGCATCAGCGTTGGCCGCGCCATCAGCGCCCGGGCGAACGCCAGCATCTGCTGCTCGCCCCCGCTCAGCGATCCCGCGACTTGCCCACGGCGGTCGGCCAGAACTGGGAAGAGCTGGAACACGCGGTCGAGATCCGCCGCGATGTCGCTGCCGCGGCGACCGTAAGCTCCCAGGTCGAGGTTCTCGGCGACGGTCAACGGCGCGAAGACCTGCCGTCCCTCGGGAACATGGGCCAGACCAAGCTTGGAGATCGTGTGCGGCGGCATCCGGGAGATGTCCCGCCCGGCGAAAGCGACCTTCCCTCTGACCTTGCCGATGACGCCGCTGATCGAGCGCAGGGTCGACGTCTTCCCGGCGCCGTTGGCCCCCAGCACCGCCGCCAGCTCACCGTTGGCAACCTCCAGCGACACCCCCCGAACTGCACGGACGGGACCATAGCTAACCCAGAGGTCGTCAATCCTGAGGAGGGGCGTCTGGGTCGGCTCGGTCATGTCTTCGCCGGATTCCTGGAGGCCGACGTGCCCAGGTAAGCCTCGATGACGCGCTCGTCGGAGAGCACCGCTGCCGGCGAACCCTCGGTCAGGTTCCTGCCCGCCAGCATGATCACCAAGTGGTCGCAGAGGGATGCCAGCACGGGCACGTTGTGCTCGACGATGACGATCGCCATCGACCGTCGGTGGCCGAGGTCGCGGACGAGCTGCGCCACCAGCTCGGCGTCGGAGCGGCCCATCCCTGCGGTCGGCTCGTCCAGAAGCAGGAGCTTAGGGTCGCCGGCGATCGCACGGGCGATTTCAACTCGGCGCTGATGGCCGTAGGAGAGCTGGCTCGGCAGCTGCGACGCCGTCTCCAGGATCTCCAGTTCCCGGAGCAGCTCCATCGCCCGCTCTCGCGAGCGGCGCTCCTCCCGCCGGGCCGAAGGCAGCTGCGCCCAGCTGCCCCAAATGCCGGCGGCAGCCGACGTGCTGTGCAGTCCCACCATCACGTTCTCGAGCACGGTCAGCGTAGGCACCAGCCTCACGTTCTGGAAAGTCCGGCTGACGCCCAGGGCCGCCACCCTATGCGCGGGCCAGCTCGTATAGTCAATGCCGCCGAAGCACAGTGAGCCCGTCTGTAGCGGCTGCACCCGGGTGATGACGTTGAGGGCGGTCGTCTTGCCGGACCCATTCGGTCCGGCGATCCCGTAGACGCCCGGACCCTCGACCACGAAGCTGAAGTCCGCAACGGCGACCACTCCGCCGAAGCGAACGCTGATGCCGCGCGCTTCCAGCAGCGGGGTCATCGCGCGAGGGCTGGGACCCGCTTCCTCACGAACCTGGCAGCTTGGCTGAGGCCGACGAGCAGCCCGCCGGGCTGGAAGACCATCACGGCAACGATCAGGGCGCCGTTGATCAGGTCCGACCAGCCGGCCAGCCCGAGCAGGAGCTGCGGCAGGATCGTGAGGATGCCGGCCCCGAGGTACGCGCCGGTCCAGAAGTGGAGGCCGCCGAAGATCGCCATCGAGAGCGCGGTTGTGACTGCGCCGAAGCCGTAGAGGTTGGGCGAGATGAAGGCCAGGTAGTGCGCGGTGAAGGCGCCGCTGACCGCTCCCAGGACCGCGGAGAGCTCGAGCACGAGCAGCCGGTATCGCAAGAGGTTTATGCCGAAGGTCGTCGCCAGCTGCGGGTCAAAGCGCATCGTCCGGAGTGCGCGGCCGGTCCGTGACGACTGCGTGATGTGGAGCAGGTAGGCGCAGGCCACCGCGGCCAAGAAGACGGCCGGCAGCGTCGTGAGGATGGGGATGCCGAAGAGGCCCAAGGCGCCGCCGGTAAGGTTGGCCGCGTTCAGCGCGAACACCTGGAACACGAGCACGAAGGCGAGGGTGGCGAGGGCCAGGTACATGCCCTGCAGGCGCTGGGCTGGCACCAGGAAGATCGGCGCGATGACCATGCAGATGGCGACCGCAACCAGCATCCCGACGCCCAGCGACACGTCGTAGTACTTGGTCAGGTCCGCCGAGGCGTACGCTCCGATGGCGGCGAAGGCGACCGACGCCATGCTGAAGACGCCGGAAGCCATGACGACCTGGATGCTGGCGGCCAGCATCATATTGAGAAGGATGAAGATCACGAGCGAGGTGTACGCCCCGAGCCCGACGTAGCCGAGGACGTTGTCCATCAGAGGCGCTCGCCGGTGGCGCCGGCGAATATGCCCTTGGGCCTCTGCAGCAGGACCACCACGATCAGCCCGAAGGAGACGGCATCCCGATAGCTGGCCGACGCGAAGGTCAGCACGGACGCCTCGATGACGCCCAGCAGCATCCCGCCCACCAGGGCGCCGACCACGCTGCCCGCGCTGCCCAGGATGGTGATGGCGAACGCCTTGAGCAGCAGCGGCTCTCCCATTTCCGAGTGGATGGCGTGGAAGGCGACACCAAGCAGGACGCCGGCCGCTCCCGCCAGGGCGCCGCCCACCGCGATCGTCGCGATCGTGAGCCGGTCCACGTTGACTCCGAGCATCGCCGCCATGTCGGGGTTCACCGCGATCGCCCGCATCGCCTTTCCCGTGCGGTTCCACTTGATGAAGGCGGCGGCGCTAAGGCTGAGAACCACCGCCAGCACGAACATGCCGATCTGGAGGTTGGTCACCGTGATGCCGGCGATGGTCACCCGTTGGATGGTGAAGAGCGCGTCGGGATAGGAGAGGACGGCGCCGTTGTCGGTGACCTTCACATCAATGGCCAGCAGCACAGCGGCGGCCCCCAGGCTGGTCACCAGCGTCGCCAGCTCGGCGTCGTCGGGGTTTCGCTGCTGCCGCCGCACCGGCCGGAAGGCGAGGAAATCGACGATGGCGGCGAGGAGGCCGGTAAAGAGCATCATCGCCGGGATCAGCAAGTAGAGCGGGAGGGGTACCCACCTGAGGAGGAAGAAGGCCGCCGTCGCCCCCCAGGTGAAGATGGCCGCGTGCGCCATGTTGAGGATCTTCAGGATGCCCCAGACCAGGCTCAGCCCGATTGCAAACAGGGCGTACACCGAGCCCAGAATGAGCCCGTTGATCAGCTGCTGAAGGACTAGCACGGCACCGCGGCGAAGGTACTGGATGGAGGAACGACCGTCAAACCGTCCACCATTCGAGCGGTCGCGGGCCCGCGGCTCGACCGCGGAGCCGAAGTTCAGCCGCGGACGTTCGCCGAGAACGGTCGTGTGGACGTTGACCGCACCGGTGTCCGATCCGGCCGGCGCCCGCAGCGGCGGAAGTAGACGGCATCGAAGGCGGCGCCAGGCGATGGAATCCTCCCTTGCTGCGTGGTCACTGAAGCGTGGTCACTGACAGAATCCCAGTCCGGATTGCCCGGACGGAAAAGGAATACCGGAACGTCGAGAGCCTACCGAGCGCTCGGTTGACGATCGGGACAGGTGAGGATACCTTCGCGCAATCTGCGACTCGGCCCCGGCGCGTACCACAGGGAGGTTGACACTGGTGTTCACGGGTTTCCGCAAGCTCGTGCCGTTCGCGCTCATAGCCATCGTGTTGTCGGCCTGTGTCGGTGGGTCCACGGCGGGCACCGGCTCGCTCGGTGGGTCCACGGCGGGCACCGGCTCGCTTAGCGGTCAGGTGGACATCGGCGGTCCGCTTCCCCTCACCGGCCCGGCGGCTTTTGCCGGCACCCTCGAACAGGAAGGGATGCAGCTCGCCGTAGACGAGGTGAACAGCACCAAGTTCCTCGGCGGTGCGACCCTCAACGTCAACTACGTCGACGTGGGCGCCACGCCACAGCAGGCCGTGACCGTCGCCCGGCAGATGATCGAGCAGGACCAGGTCAAGGCGATCACCGGTTTGGCCTCAGCGGCCCAGGCGCCGGCGGTCGCCGCCGTGGCGCAGGCCGCCCGAACGTCCTTCATCGTTATCGAGGGCGGCGCGCCGGGCGTCTCCTCGACCGGCGACTACATCACCCAGACCAATCTGCAGCAGTTCACGTATGCCGACAAGATGGGCCAGGCGCTCAAGAAGCTCAACGTGACCACGACCCAGCTGCTGTACGCGCAGGACAATTCGACCATCGCGACGCTCGTTCACACGTACACCGACCAGATCTTCCCCAAGTACGGCATCCAGGCAACCCTCAAGGCGTACCTCGGTACCGATACCGACCTCAGCGCTGGAGTCACGCAGGGTCTGGCGGCCAACGTCACGGCGATCGGCTGCCTGTTCATCGGCGCCCAGGGCACGACCTGCTTGTCGCAGGCCCGGAGCGCCGGTTTCAAGGGCCAGCTCTGGGGCCAGGCAGGCTTCGACGGCGGCGTCGCGACCAAGGCGGGTTCGGTCGCCGAGGGCCTCGTCTTCACTACCGCGTTCGCACGCGACTTCCCCTTCGCCTCGTCCAAGAAGTTCGTCGACCTCTACACGTCGAAGCACCCAGGCAGCGAGCCCACCGCCTTCCAGGCCGAGGGATACGACGCCATCTGGCTCATCGCCAGAGCTATCAAGGAGGGTGCGGGCACGTCACGGGACGCCATCCACGCGGGCATGCTCAAGATCCTAGCCAGTGGGATGGATGGTGCGCTGGGGCGGCTGACCTGGGACAAGGACCGGATGCTGTACGCGCCCGGCGCTGTTATCCAGGTCAAGGACGGCAAGCAAGTCCTCTTCTTCTGATCGGCAGCGGGCCGGTTGCGGACGCTACACGCGGTTGCGGGACGTCGGCAACCGAGGCCCGGTTGACGCCGAAGATCGCCGTCGGAGGTTGGGCGCGGTGGTGGCGGAGACCTTGCCGCGGGTGCTGGTCGTCGGGATGGGGGCTCTCGGGCGCATCTACTGCAGTGCTCTCGCCGGGCGGGTCGACGTGCGGGGACTTGCCAGGACCGGCGAGCAGGCCGCGAGGATCACCAACCACGGCTTCGTGGTGCGGCGGTCGGGAACCGACCAGGTGGTACGGGTGGCCTGCTACCCACCTGCGGAAGGCGGCTGGCGCGCGGCGCTCGGCGTGCTACTGACGAAGTCCACCGCCACCTCGGCGGCGGTCGCCGCCTTGGCGCCGCTGCTGGCGCCCGGCGCGCCCGTGATCACGCTCCAGAATGGGCTCGGCAACCGGGAGACGATCGCCGCTGCTCTCGGTGAGGGCCGTGCCGCCTGGGGGGTCAGCTACGTGGCGGGCACGGCCGTCGACGGCGATGTCATTGAGCTGGTGAACCCAGGTGAGACGGTCTTCGGCACGCCAAGCAGCGGCGCTGCGGTGCTGCCTGAGTTAGTGCGGGCCCTGTGCGAGGGCGGCCTGCCGGCGCGCGTGTCTGATCAGGTTGGCGGACTGGCGTGGTTCAAGGTCGTGATCGCGGGCGCCATGAACGTGACCGGCGCCCTGTCGGGCCTAGAGGTGGGCCGGTTCTGGGCTGACCCGGAGTGGCGGCGCTTCCTCACCGCGATGGTCGAGGAGGCGGCAGCGGTAGGGGCTGCCGAAGGCACCGCCGTGGAGGCGGCGGCGGTGATGGCAGGGGTCGCCGGCATCGCCGAACGAGCGCCCCGGACCACTCCCTCGATGCTGCAAGACGTCCGCCGCCGGCGGCCAACCGAGGTCGAGGCGATGACCGGCGAGCTGGTCCGGCGCGCTGGTCGGCACGGCCTCGATGTTCCCACGCTTCGCGAGGCGCTGGCGAGGATGCGCCGATTAGAGGCCTCCTGGGGCTGAGCGGTCCGCCCCGGGCGCCCGGCCCTTTGCGCCTGCTCGCGGCGCTTTCTCGACGTCGCCGGTGCGGTCGAAGATCAGGTGCTCCTTGCACCACCACTTGGATCCGCCCCATGGCGAAGTTCTGGCAGTGGTCGGTCCGGTGACGCGTTTGCCGGCTGGCAGTCGACCGTCCGCGCGGCGGTCAGCGACTCGGCGTGGCATCCTCGCTGAGCCGCGCGTCGAGCGAAGCCGAAACCGCCCGCAGCTCGTCGAGCAGCGATTCGGGCACGATAAAGTTCTCGAGATCCCTGATTTGGCCGAGATGGGCCGCGATCTCCTCGGCGGTCGAAATGCCCGGGCGTGCGTCGAGCCATCCAACGGTGAGCCCGTTGAACGCCCGCGCGTAGCGGCCCGAGACCGCCGAGAACGCCTCGCCCGTAACGGCGCAGACCTCGCTCGCGAGGTACGCGACGAGCGCGGAGGCGCGCTCGGGCTGACGACGGCTGCGCGCGAGCTCGCTCGACGCCGCGCTGAGCCTCTGCTGCCAAGGTCCCGGATACGACCGCTGCGCGACGTCGACGTCGGCGGTCTCGGCCGCCAATGGAAGGACACAATTCGCCTTGATGCCAAGATCGGCCCCCTCGAGGGCCAGCGCCCGGGAGAGGCCGAGCAGCCCGGCCTTTGCGGCGCAGTAGTTGGCACCGTTCTCACGCCCGAACGCGCCGGCCGTCGAGCTGACGAGGACGATGCGGCCGTAGGAGCGTGCCTTCATCTCGCGCCAGGCCGGCTGCGTAACGAAGAACGCGCCACGGAGGTGCACATCGAGCACCGGATCGACGTTCTCAGACGTCATGTCCTCGAAGGGCGTGTTGCGCCACGTGCCGGCATTGTGGACGACAACGTCGATGCGGCCGAAGCGCTCGAGGGCCTTCTCGACGATGGCACGCCCGCCTTCCGGCGTCGCGACTGAATCGTGTGAAGCGACTGCCCTACCGCCTGCTCGCTCGATCTCGTCCACGACGCGGTCCGCTGCGGGGCCCTCTGGGGTCCCGACACCGAGCACGTCGTTGACGACTACCGCGGCACCCCGGCGCGCGAGCTCAAGCGCATGTGTCCGGCCCATGCGCCGCCCGGCGCCCGTGACCACCGCCACCCGCCCGTTAAGCGTGATCTCAGCCGTGCTGTGACCTCCCGGGGTCGATGTCGAGTTTCGCGCGAATTCCTTACGCACCGCGGTGACCACGACGGCGTTCGTCGGCAACGCCTCGGCGAACAGTAGTATCGCTGACTTGGAGTCAGTGCTAGACCGGCGGTGAGGCAGTCAACCGAGCGCTCGTTTAGCCGCCGCTCCGGACGCTCGTATGCTGCGCGCTCCTCGTCAGTCGTAACTCGGCCCGCGAGAGCTTGAGGCGCATGCGAGTATTCGAAGCCGTCGCTCGAGAGGTGTCTCGCTTGGGCATCCGGGTGGGCTTCGCGCTGATGAGCGAGGAAGTGGCCCAGCTGATGGTCGAGCTGGGTCGGCAGGGCGTCGAGCTGTTCCTCAGCCGGCATGAGGCGGGTGCGGTAGGAATGGCGGATGGCTTTGGCCGCGCCGCCGGATCGCCGGCAGTGGCGGTGATCGGCCGAGGTCCCGGACTGACGAACGCGATGACCGCGCTCACGACCGCGGCTAGGTCGCACACGCCGCTGCTGGTCCTGGCCGGCGCGCCCTCGGCCGACGATCCGCACCAGCGGGATCCCAAGCAACTGGGGCAGGAGACGCTGCTGGCGGCGGCCGGGATTCCCCACGTCACGGTTACAGGGGCCGAGAGCGCGGTTTCCTGCCTGCGAGCCGCCCATGCGCGCGCGACCCGTGGCGAGACGGTGGTGCTCAACCTGAGGATGGACACGCTGGCGGCGGACATCGAAGGTGAGAGCGATTCCGAAGTGGGTCCGCCGCCCCCTCAGGTTGCGCTGCCCGATCGCTCGGCGGTCTCGCTTGTCGCCGACCTTCTGTCCGAGACGTGGGCTGCCAGTCGCCCGGTGATCCTTGCCGGCCGCGGTGCCTTCCGAGCGGGAGCGCGGCGCGAGTTGGCGGAGCTCGCCGACCGTACTGGGTCGCTTCTCGGCACCACCCTGATGGCCAATTCCATGTTCTCGGGGCATCCATTCGACATCGGCGTGGTCGGCACCTTCTCGCCGCCGGATGCTGCCGAACTGCTTCGCAACGCAGACCTGGTGCTTGCCTTCGGGGCGGCCCTCAATCCGTTCACGACGTATGGTGGCGCGCTATTCAATAAGACTCGGATCGCCCAGTTCGACAGTGACCCGGCTGCCTTTGGGCGATTCCTTGAGCCAGACATCGCGGTGCTGGGAGACGCTCGTCAAGCGGCAGCGGCCTTGCTCGAAGAGCTCGCCACGCGAGGCCACCAGTCGAATGGCTACCGGAGTCCTGCCGTAGCCGAGCGAATCGCGGCCGCGAGGACTGGGCAGAACTTCGTCGATCGCAGCCGACCGGGGGCGATCGACCCCCGGACCCTCATGAGGGCGCTTGACGAAGTGCTGCCGAGAGAACGTGTTCTCGTCGTGGACCCCGGCCATCACCTGACCTTCAGCTGCACGTACCTCACTGTCCCGGGCCCGGACCACTTCGTCTTCCCGGTCGACTTCGGCGCCGTCGGGAGCGCCGCCTCGGTGGCGCTGGGAGTGGCGATTGCAAGGCGCGAGTCGACGACGGTTCTTGCCATCGGGGATGGTGGTCTGATGATGGCGCTCGCCGATCTCCAGACGGCAGCGCGCTATGCGCTGCGTCTGGTCGTTGTGGTTTCCAACGACTCCGGTTTCGGAGCCGAGGTGCACTACCTCCAGGCGCTGGGACTGCCGGACGAGCTCGCGCGCTACAAGAACCCATCCTTCGAGCAGGTGGGGCGCGCCCTTGGTTTCGATGCAGCCACCGTCACAACTGTCGAGGAGGTCTCGCAGCTTCGGGGCCGGCTCGACAACATCGTCGGGCCCGTGCTCCTCGACTGCCGGGTAGCCAGTGAGGTCCGCGCCGAATGGATCGAGTTCTACTACCTGGGCAAGCGCTGACTCAAGTAGAGAGGACGCAGGGGGTGCGCACGCCGACGGTGTGGACCAAGACGCGGATGCGCTCCATCTTCCGGGGCCTGGCGCCGAACCCCCGTCCCGAGCAACCTCGGCTCAGCGCCTGCTCGGGGCTGCCTTCTCGACGTCGCCCGTGCGGTCGAAGATCAGGTGCTCCTTGACCACCACTTGGATCCGCCCCATCGCGAAGTTCTGGTAGTAGTCGGTCCGGAGCTGGTTCCAGAAGGGGTCGTGGAAGGACCGGCTGAAGGCGGCCAGGCTCTCGAACCACATCTCGGCCACGCCGTCGAAGGGCGCCGCGTCGAGCACCTCGCGCCGCAGCGAGTCGCCGTTGATGCTCCCCACCGAAACTGATGCGCGGTAGCCGAGCAACCCCGGTGTCTTGAGCGCCAGAGGGACGTGCTTCTCGAGCCAGTAGCGCTTGAAATCCTCGCGCGACTGTCCGTCCTTGCGGTTGATGAAGGCGAGGTACTTTACCGGGTCGGCGCTGTCCGGCACCTTCTGGATGTCGTGCTCCTCGACCAGGAACATCAAGCGGCCGCTGACGACGGCCGGATGGTCTTGGCGGGCGAGGTTCCATTCCCTGCTGCCGAAGGCCGCCCGAACGGACTCCAGGTCGGCCCACCAGCCCTCCATGACCGCGTCGAAGGCCGGATCGTCGCCATTGGCGCTCTGGAGGGCGGGACTGCCAACGTACTTGAGCGTTCCGGGCATGTTGCCACCGACCTTGGTGTGCTCGTTGACGTAGTAGTCCTGGAACTCCGCTCGCGGCATCAGGTCGAGGCGCGTCATGGGGCTGATGAGCTTGATCATTTGCGAAACGCTAGGTTCCGACGGTCGCTGTTGTCAACCGGGCGTTCGGTAGGGAGCCCGCTCACTGGCCGGTCAGTCAGCCCTGCCGACCAGGCTGGGGTCAAGATCAGCGAGGCTTCTCCGGCCGATCAGCGTCAGCGTCCGATCGATCTCCTCGGCAAAGACCCGCAGCACTGCGCTGACACCGGCCTCGCCCGCCGCACCAAGCGCCAGGTAGTACGCCTTGCCGATCAGGCAGGCCTTGGCCCCGAGCGCGATGGCCTTGACAACGTCGCTGCCACGGCAGATCCCTCCGTCGAGCAGCACCTCGGCCCTGCCCTCGACCGCGTTGACGATGCCGGGCAGGACGCTGATCGTGCTCGGCGCGCCATCAAGCTGGCGTCCGCCGTGGTTCGAGACGATAATCCCGTCCACTCCGAACTCGATAGAGCGCCTGGCATCTTCAGGCGTGAGGATTCCCTTGATCAGCAAAGGTCCCTTCCACACGCTGCGAAGCCAGTCGAGGTCCGACCAGCTCGCCCGATGGTCGGGCAGGCTGTTCACGTACGCCGCCAGTGACGAGTACTGGGACCTGTCGATGCCCTCCAAGTTGACTTGGCTGATCGTGCGGCCGAGGAAGGTGTTGAAAACCCAGTCCAGGTGGCGGAGGCCGTCGAGCAGGTGGGCCGGCCGGATCCGGGGCGGGAGGGAGATCTGGTTCCTGATGTCCCTCTCGCGGTTGCCGATAGCTGGGACGTCGACCGTCAAGACCATCGCCCGGTAGCCGGCCCCGCGGGCGCGGTCGACCAGCGATTCGACCAGCCGGCGGTCCCGCCACAGGTAGAGCTGGAACCAGAGCGGGCCGGATGAGGCCGCCGCCGTCTCCTCGATCGTGTAGCTCGACGCCGTGCTGGTCACGAAGACGGTCCCGGCGGCCGCAGCCGCCCGGGCGGAGGCGAGCTCGCCCTCGGCGTGCACAATCCGCTGCAACCCCGCCGGCCCGAGCAGCACGGGCAGCGATAGTCTCTCGCCCCACAGGGTCACGCTGAGGTCCCGGCCGGAGACGTCGGCCAGCATCCGCGGCAACAGGGCCAGCTTGGTGAAGTCGTTGCGGTTGGCCGCCAGCGTGACCTCGTCCTCGGCACCGCCGTTGACGAACTCGAAGACGGCCTTCGGAAGCCGTCGCCGGGCCAGCTCCCGGGCATCCTCGATGCTGTGGATGGCTCTGCTCATTCGAATCCCGACGCCGACAAGCAGCATGCCGATGGCGGGGTCGCGCAGCCTGCTGGGGACCTTCCTTCGAGCGCCCCGACATTGGTGAAGGTGTCGCCAACGTCGATGCCGAGTCGGTAGCGCGACGGGCTCATTGCCCCGGGCGAGTGCGGGCAGCCCGTTTGCTGTCGACCTCGATCTCAAGCCGCAGCATCAGCGACGCATAGGCCTTGCCGTGGAGGTCCATGTTCAGCGACCGCGAGACGCCCCCGCCCAGTGCGTGAGTCATCACGAAGTTCAGCGCCTTGATGCCGGGAAACTCATAGCACGTGATCTCACCCTGCACGAGCGGCGCGAACAGCTCCCGAACGCGCTCCAGCGTCACCTGCTCGCGCACCAGGTCGAAGTCTGCCTCGTCGTAGGGGACTACCCCGACGTTCGAGGTGTCGCCCTTGTCGCCGGCACGGGCGAAGGCGATTTCTCGCAGCGGGATCCGAACACGCTGGCCGGTGGTCTTCACAATCCTAGGCCTCCCGCACGTTCACTTCGAGGCGCACCTGGTCCCGAGGAATGTAGGTTGAGTACATCCCAAGCACCTGGCGGACCGACTTGCGCGCGCCCGCGCCGGCAGCGGGCCCGAAGTAGAGGTACTCCACCTCCTGCCCCAGCCACTCGGCGGCCGCCTTGTCGCGGGCGCGGCCCGCGATACGCAGCCGCACCTCGTACGGCTCGGCAGCGGGGCGCGGTGAGACCGGGCCGTGCACAGAGTTCACGCCGATGTAGTCCACCCTCAGCTCGTCGATGGCCGGCCGGTCGATCGCCATGCGCTCCTGGACGACTTCCGCGCCGAGCCTTGCGCGGTCGTACGCGCCCGGCCCGGCGAAGGTAATCTCGCCTTCACCGATGTAGCCTTCCAGCACGCCCACGAGCACCTTCAGGCGCTCCGGCCAGGGCCTGCCGCGTGCGCCGCTCACCCGCACACGGTCTAGCCCGACCTGCTCCAGCTGGACGTTTCGCACATCCATCGTCAGGTCGGGCGTGAGGTAGTTGGCGGGGTCATGGATCTCATACACGAGCTGCGCCTTGCAGTTCAGGACGTCCACGACCCCGCCGGTACCTGGGAGCTTGGTGACGACAGCCTCGCCGTCGGCGCGCACCTCGGCCATCGGCAGGCCGGCCCGCGCCAGCCCTGCCACGACGCGGTAGGGCGGGTCGGCGAAGTTGCCGCCCGTGCCGTGCGTCCCGCACTCGAGCAGATGCCCGACCACCTGGCCCTGCGCTTTGAGGTCCCAGTCGTCCTGCCGCCAGCCGAAGGCGTACATCAACGGGCCGAGGAAGAGGGACGGGTCCGCGATCCGGCCGCCGAGCACGATGTCGGCGCCCTGCTCCAGCGCCTCAATGATCTTCTCGCCGCCGATGTAGACGTTCGCCGATGCTACCTGGCCCCACAGCTCGCTCAGGGGGCGGCCGGTCTCAGCCATGACCGGGTCGGTCCGCCGCACCAGGTCGAGCACGTTGTCGCCGACGATGGAGGCCACCCGCAGGCCGCGGTGGCCCATGTCCCGAACCATGCTCAGCGTCACGTCGGCCGCCGCCTCGGGGTTCGCCGCGCCCATGTTGCCGATCAGCGTGACGCCGTTTTCCACGCAGGGCGGGACCAGCCGCCGAATGATCTCGCGCAGCCGCACGTCGTAGCCCGTCCCCGGGTCGGCCAACCGTCGGAGCTGGGCGTGGACCAGAGTCCGCTCGGCAAGGCAGTCCAAAGAGAGGTAGTCGAGCTGCCCGCGCTCGGCAAGGTCCACCGCGGGCTCCAAGCGGTCCTCGGCGTAGGCCGAGCCGCAGCCGATGCGCACGTCGCTCTTGTGCTGCCGATCCGCCCGACCGAAGGCCATGTCGGTTCCTCCCAAGAAGTGCCGTCGCTGAGGCTAGCGATCGATCGGTAGACTCAGCGCGCCAGCAGGATGCTACACCGCTTCGACCTCTCGTTGGCAACTCCCCGGTTGGGTCCGGTTCCGCAGCGGTGTACGACTTGGTGTGGCGGGATGAGGGCGCTTCCACGGACGCTACGACTACGCTAGCGTGGCAGGCCTACCGATCGATCGGTAGTGTCTCGCGCGCGCGGACGCGAAGTGGAAAGGATGCGGCAACCCCTGGCCGCGCATCCTTGGCGGGTTGCCCGACGAGTGCGTCGAGAAGCTGGCGCAGTGCCCGGAGGAACCACGCCGTTGACTACTGCCTGGTCCGTTTGCGGATGCCGACCGGTCCGAGCATCGAGTCGGCAAAGGAATCGATCCAGCCGTTCGGAGAGCGGGTCTTTCCGTTCCGCTAGTGCAGAATGGGTGCCGCGGCGTGCGCATCACTGACGCCCAGATCCACGTCTGGCACGGCGTGTCTGAAGGCGGCCGCCCCCACCGGCCGGGGCGGTTCGGCGCCGAGGAGGTGCTGCCGCTCATGGACGCCGCCGGAGTCGCGCGGGCGGTGCTGGTGCCGCCACCCTGGAGCGACGAAGGGAACGCCGTCGCGATCGCCATCGCGCGGGCGTACCCCGAACGCTTCGCCGTCGTGGGTCCGATGCGCTTCGGAGGCCCGGAGACGTTGGCCGGCTGGCGCGCCGAAGGCATGCTCGGGGTCCGCGCCATCCTCGACGGGCCCTACCGCCAGCCCTTCGAGACACCCGAAGGCGAGCGGTTCTGGAGCGAGGCGGAAGCGCTCGATCTGCCCGTCATGGTCCACGCCCCCGGCCGTCTCGAGCTCATCGACCGGATCGCCGCGCGCCACCCCCGGTTGCGCCTCGTCGTGGACCATCTCGCGCTGACGCAGGATGCTGTGGGCCGGCGGGCCGTGGACGAGGCGCTGCGGCTGCTGCCGCTGGCGCGTCGGCCAAACGTGGCGGTGAAGGCCTCGGCCCTGCCGTTGCACGCCGCCGACCCCTACCCGTTTCGGAGCCTGCACCCCGCCGTGTACCGGCTCGTGCAGGCGTTCGGGCCACAGCGGGTCTTCTGGGGGTCAGACCTGTCGCGGATCCGCGGCCCGTACCGCGAGTCGGTCGGCATGTTCGTCGACGAGCTGCGCGACCTGTCGCCAGACGACCTCGAGTGGATCATGGGCCGTGGCGTCTCGACGTGGCTGGGGTGGCCTCCAGCGGGCATCAGTACGGCCGCACCGTAGGGTGCGGCCGTAGCAGAGCGTCGCGCACCACGCGGGGCACGCGAGGAGAGCGACGTGCAATTGCCAGCGAGGGGTCTTGCGCGCAGCCTTCCTTCGCGCTAGGTTGGCGGACCTACCGATCGATCGGTAGACGCGAGTATGACGGCGACGGGGAGGGCGATTGTGAGCACGATCGACACAGCGGTGCGCTACTTCACGGGGATGGACGAGCGGGACGCGGAGGCGGCCACCAAGGGCTACGCCGAGGACGGCTCCTACCTGGGCATCGAGCATCGGGACGGCAAGATCCACCGCAAGCTCTACCAGGGCAGGCAGGCGATCCGCGATTACATCGCCGCGTGGGTCGGCAGCGCCACTGGCGGCCTGAAGTACACGCTCCGCAACGTCGTCGGCAGTGATAAGACGGTCATGATCGAGTGGTCGGACGTCGCACACACTGCGGACGGCCGCGAGTACCGGAACCAGGGCGTCCTGGTCTTCGACTTCAACGCCGATCAGAAGATTCAGCAAGCCCGCGCGTACTACGATTTTGGCCCCCTCGAGGACTGGGACTTCTCGTCCGGCAAGCAGGCTGGCGCCCGCTAGTCGTAGGATCGGCGGACGCCGAACCCAGGCGGCCGCGGGATGCAGTTTGGGCTGTACCTCAACACCCAGCATGCCGCCGCGCAGTGCCGGGGCAGCCGCGGCATGAGTCGCGCGCTCCAGGGGGCACCGTGGGGAGAGCGAACTGCCTGCTGCCAACCAGGGCCTTGCGCACGATTCTCCGACCGTGCTAGGTTACCGACCCTACCGATCGATCGGTAGACGGGAGGGCTCGATTGTGAGCACGATCGACACTGCAGTGCGCTACTTCACGGGGATGGATGAGCTGGACGCGCACGCGGCCACGGAGGGCTGGGCCGAGGATGGCACGTACCTGGGCATTGAGCATCGGGACGGCAAGATCCACCGCAAGCTCTACCAGGGCAAGCAGGCCATCCGCGGTTACATCGCTGCCTGGGTCGCCATGGCCGCGGGCGGCATCAAGTACACGCTGCCGAACGTCGTCGGCAATGACAAGACGGTCATGATCGAGTGGTCGGACGTCGCGAAGACCAAGGACGGCCGCGAGTACCGGAACCAGGGCGTCCTGGTCTTCGAGTTCAACGCTAACGGGAAAATCCAGCAAGCCCGCGCGTATCAGGACTGCGGCCCCCTCGAGGACTGGGACTTCTCGTCCGGCATTCGGGCCGGCGCCCGCTAGTCGTAGGATCGGCGGACGCCGAACGCAGAGGGCCACGTGATGCAGTTCGGGCTGTACCTCAACACCCAGGACCCACCGCGGGCCGAGCGCCTGCGCAGGGTCTACGACGAGCTGTTCGAGACGGTCGCGGTCGCGGAGGAGGTGGGCTTCGACGCCTGCTTCCTCCCCGAGCACCACCAGCAGCCGGACGGGTATCTGTCGGCGCCGTTCGTGATGGGTGGCGCCATCGCGGCGCGGACGCGTCGTCTCCGTATCAACACGGGCATCATGCTGCTGGCGCTCTGGCACCCGCTACGGGTCGCAGAGGACGTGGCCGTGCTGGACGTGCTCTCGGGCGGTCGGGTTGGGCTAGGGGTCGGGCTGGGGTTGGTGGAGCGCGAGTTCCACCAGTTCGGTGTAGACATCCGCACGGCCGTGTCGCGCTTCGAGGAGGAGATCGAGCTGCTGCGCTTGGCCTGGACGCGGGAGCGCTTCTCGTTTCACGGCCGGCACTTCCGGCTTGAGGATGTCGACGTCACCCCGAAACCGATCCAGCAGCCGTGGCCGCCGATCTGGATCGGCGCCATGTCCGACCGGGCGATAGAGCGCGCCGGTCGCGTGGGCGACGGGTGGCTCACCGACCCGCTGCATAACCTGGACACGATCTCCGCCTGGGCGCGGCAGTACCGCGCGGCGGCGGCGAAGCACGCGCGGCCACCCTGGATCTGGCTGCAGCGGGACGTATGGGTGACCGACGATCCTCGCGAGGTCGAGCGGGTGTGGGCCCCGCATCTGGTGGCGGACTGGCGTTTCTACTTCAACCTCGGCTTCTTCCGCTCCGGGCGGTTCAACCCGGGCTACGAGGCGTGGATCAACGACGTCTCGTCCGCGAATGACATCGAGTTCGACCGAATCCGCCACGATCGGGTGATCGCGGGCACGCCCGATGAGGTCATCGCTCAGCTAGAGCGCTGGCGTCAGGTAGTCGCTCCGAACGGCGTGTGCTTTCGCTTCCGCTTCCCAGACGGGCCGGACCACGAGCGCACCCTCGCCGCCATTCGACTCTTCGGACGCGAGGTCATCCCACACTTCCGCCGGGTGGGGGCTCCCGCAGCCCCTGGCGCCTCCGGCAGGGCGCCGCCGGTTCCCAGGTGCTCGACCGCGTGCTAACGGACCCACACCAACCTGCGCACCGCGCCACGTGGAGGAGGAATTCATGATCGGGCAGCTACGCCGACATGGCACCCCGCGACTGATCGCGATTCTGGCGCTCACCGGCCTGATTGCGTGCCAGGCACCGGCATCCACCGTGCCGACGGCACCTCAGCCTAGCGCCGCGACGAGCGCCCCGGCCGCCGCCAATCCGACCGAAGGGCCCAAGACCGTGAAGATCGGCGCGTTCGGTGCCCTGACCGGCAGCTCGGCCGCGCTCGGCGCCGGCTTCACCGACGGGCTGCGACTCGGCATCAAGCAGGTGAATGACGCCGGCGGTTTCACGGTGGCCGGGCAGAAGTACACCTTCGACCTGGTGCTGGAGGACTACGCCGGCGCGCCGGACCAGGCGGTCACGGTGGCCCAGAAGCTGCTCACGCGCGACAACGCCAAGATCGTCTTCGGCCCTGAGCTGAGCACCGCCTGGAGCGCCGCGTCGAAGGTGCTCCAGGATGGCAAGGTCCTCAACTTCACCCCGGCGACCACGGCGATCCCGTTCCTGGGCAAGCCGGGCGGCGAGCTCCTGTTCAAGACCCACCCCAAGGAGGAGGGGGCGGACGGCCGCGTGGCAGCCTACGTATCGACGTTCCTCCAGGTGTTCAAGCCGAAGACGGTCGCGATCCTGCTGCCGCAGGACCCGATCGGTCCACTCCACACCCAGCTGTACAGTGACGCCCTCAAGGCGGCTGGCGTGCAGGTGGTCTACAGCGAGTTGTTCGATCCGGCCACCACCGACTTCACGCCGCAGCTCACCAAGATCCGCGCGCTCAAGCCGGACGCGCTGGTGGCGGGCTACCTCGATAAGTGGATGACGCCGCTCGTCCGCCAGGCGACGGAGCTGAACGTGACCAACATCTTCCTGTCAACGTCGGGCACGACGATCGCCCCGGCGGATCCGTTCAAGGACCGCGTGGGCTACGTGTGGTCCATCACCACACGCAACATCGAAGCATCCACCGATGCCAAGATGCAGAAGTACGCCGCGGACTTCAAGGCGGCCTTCAACAAGGATCCGGGGCCGAACGGGTTCTGGGGCCTGAGCTATTACGACAGTGTCTTCGTGCTGGCCAAGGCGCTGCAGGACGCTGGCACCGTCACTGATCTGCCGAAGATCGTGACGGCCGTGCAGAACGTGAAGAGCTACAACGGCGGTGTGCTGAACATGCGCTTCGACGAGAAGCACGAGGCGATCTTCACCTCCGACGTCGGCGTGATCCAAGATGGCAAAGTGCGCTACGTGGTCGGCGGCAAGACCTAGCGATCGAAGAGATCCAGCCGCGGGCGGCGCGTAGCCGCCCGCGGCTGAGAGGAATAAGGCAATCGAAGAGATCCTGCAGCAGCTCCTCAACGGCCTCATGACCGGAAGCATCTACGCGCTCGTCGGGCTTGGCCTCACGATGACGTTCGGGCTGTTGGACATCCTGAACTTCGCACACGGACAGATGCTGATGCTCGGGGCGTACGGCACATTCTTCCTCGTCCGTGCTGGCGTGCCGTTCCTGCCGGCGATGGTGATCGCCATGGGCGGCGTCGCGCTGCTCGGCGTCATAGTGGAACGGGTCTTCTTCCGGCCGGTGCGCGCGACCCCGGTCAACGGATTGATCGTGTCGATCGGACTCATCGCCGTCATCGAGAACGTGGCGCTCGTGGCGTGGGGCGCCGATCCGAAGGACATCCAGCCATCACTGGTCGGCGCGGTGCAGGTGGGTGGGGTGTCGGTCATCCTGCAGCGGCTGCTGGTGCTCGGCATCACGGTCGTCCTCATCGTGCTCTTCAGTGTTTTCCTGCGCTCGTCCACCCTCGGCAAGTGGATCCGCGCCACCGCCCAGAACCGCGAGGCGGCGGCGCTGATGGGCATCCCCACCGATCGAGTGGTGTCGGTGAGCTTCGCCCTGGGGAGCGCCCTCGCAGCGGCATCCGGCGCATTGCTGGCCACGCTCTTCCCGTTCGACCCCTTCGTTGGCGAGGTGCCGGTCCTGAAGGGGTTCATCGTCATCATCCTGGGCGGCCTCGGCAGTCCCGCTGGAGCGATCCTCGGTGGCTTCGCGCTCGGGATCTCCGAGGCGCTCGGCGCCGGCCTCATCGCTTCAGCCTTCCGTGACGGGTTCGGGTTCGCGATTCTGATCCTCGCCTTGCTCTGGCGCCCTCAGGGTCTGATGGCGCCGCGGCGGAGCCGCTAGCGTGGGGCCGGCCCGGCTGATTGGTGCGGTATTCCTTGCGCTCGCCTTCCTCGTGCCCTTCGCATTCCAATTCGATCCCTATCTGGTGCACTTGTCCGTGTTGGTCGCGCTGTATGCCCTGCTTGCGCTGAGCCTGAACGTGATCTGGGGGCTCGCCGGCCAGTTCTCGATGGCGCAGGTGGCGTTCCTCGAGATCGGCGCTTACACCACGAGCATCCTGGTGGTCCAGGCCCAGTGGTCGTACTGGCCCGCGCTCCTTGTGGCGGCCGGGCTGGCGGTCGCGGCGAGCCTGCTGATCGGCGCATTCTCATTCCGCCTGACGGGGATGTACTTCGCCATCGTGACGCTCGCCTTCGCGCAGCTCATCACCATGCTTGTCGTCAACCTGCCGGCTCTGACCGGCGGACCCTACGGCCTGCCGGCGCGGTTCCGCCCGGACGGGTTCGCCGCGGGCCCACTGCAGCTCACCTTCGCGAGCGCGGTGGACTACTACTGGATCGCTGTGGCGACGCTCGCGGCGGGGTTGTTCCTGACCTACCAGCTCGCCGGCTCGCGCACCGGCCGCGCCATGAGCGCCGCCCGCGAGGACGAGCTCCTCGCGCAGGCCATTGGCGTCGACCTCCGGTACTACAAGACGGTGGCGTTCGCGCTCAGCAGCGTCTTAGCGGCTCTCGCCGGTGGCTACATGGCCCCGTACCTGACCTTCATCTCGCCGTCCATGTTCGGCTTCCGCGAGCTGGTCAACCTGATCCTCATGTTGGTGGTTGGCGGCGTGGGCACGTTGGCCGGGACGGTTGTCGGCGCCTCCTTGTTCGTGGTGCTGCCGGAGGTGCTGCGGGTGGCCGGGAGTATCCGGCTCGGCGTGTACGGAGCGATCTTGATCCTGGTGGTCATCTTCCTGCCCCAGGGCCTAGCCGGGGTGCCCGCCTTGCTCTGGCGCAGGCTCGGATGGCGGCGTGGTGTCTCGGCCGGGGGCGGCAGCGCCGGCCTTCAGGCCGCGGGCGCCGCGCGGCTCGAGCCGACCCCACCCGCCGAGCCGAGGTAAGTCGGACCTGTGGTCACCGTGACACCGCTCCTCGAACTCGATGCCGTCAGCAAGCGCTTCGCCGGACTCGACGCACTACAGGGCGTCAGCCTGCGCATCGACCGCGGCGAGATCGTCGGGCTGATCGGGCCAAACGGGGCCGGTAAGACGACGCTCTTCAACGTGGTTTCGGGCGCGCTGCGTGCCAGCGGTGGACGGGTGCTCTGGGAGGGCCGGCCGATCACCCACCTGCCCATGCACCGCATCGCGTCACTGGGTCTCGTGCGTACGTTCCAGGCGGTGCGGGTCTTCCCCGGACTGAGCGTCCTCGAGAACGTGCTCGTGGCCTGCCACCTGCGCACGCCCGGCAGCCTGTTGGCCGACCTCTCGGGCGCGGCTCGCTTCAGCCGCGCCGAGCGCGAGGCGCGGGCCCGGGCCTCGGAGGTGCTGCACCTGCTGGGCCTCGAGCGCCACGCGCACGTCCGCGCGGCTGACCTGTCGTATGGCTTGGGCAAGCTGGTCGGCGTGGCTATCGCCTTCGCGGTCCGGCCAACCCTGCTCATGCTCGACGAGCCGGCGAGCGGGCTCAGCCCGGACGAGACGGTCGCCCTCGCGACGCTGCTCCGTCAGATTCACGCGACGGGCGTCAGCCTGTGGGTGGTCGAGCACGACATGCGGTTCCTCATGGGCCTCTCGCAGCGCGTCGTCGTGCTGGATGCCGGCCGCAAGATCGCCGACGGCACGCCGGAGGAAGTCCGCGCCGACGGGCGGACCCGCCTGGTCTACCTGGGCGCCGGGTTCGACGAGCCCGTCCCCGAGCCTGAGGGGCCCGGGGAGTGAGCATGCTGAGGCTCGTCGATGTCCACGTCCGCCGGGGCGCCAAGCAGGTGCTACGGGGCGTCTCGCTGGAAGTGCTGCCGGGGGAGGTGGTCACCCTCCTCGGAGCCAACGGTGCTGGCAAGACGACGACTCTGCGCACCATCTCCGGTCTCCTACGCCCCCATGCCGGAACTATCGAGTACGACGGCCACGACCTTGCTCGCCTGTCTCCGCGCGCGATCGTGCAGCTCGGGATCGTGCAGGTGCCCGAGGGACGGCTGCTGTTCCCGGACATGACCGTGCGGGAGAACCTGGAGGTTGGCGCCGCGGGACGTTCGCGCAGGGATGGGCTACAGGACGACTTCGAGCGCGTGTTCGCGCTATTCCCGGTGCTCCTGGAGCGGCAGAGGCAGCTCGCCGCCACCTTGAGCGGGGGTCAGCAGCAGATGGTGGCAATCGCGCGCGGCCTCATGGCGCGGCCGGCGCTCTTCCTGCTGGACGAGCCCTCGCTGGGGCTTGCGCCGCAGATGGTGAGGCAGATCGCGCTGGCGATCCAGGACATCAGCGCGGCGGGCACGACGATACTGCTGGTGGAGCAGAATGCCGCCCTCGGTCTGCGATTGGCGAAGCGCGCGTACGTGCTCGAGAATGGTCACATGGCGCTGGCAGGCGAGTCCTCGGCGCTGCTCGCGAGCAGCGGCGTGCGGGACGCCTACCTTGGCGTGTGATGAACGTGCCAATCGGTCGGTAGTCCGTGTAGGATCGGCCTATCAGCAAGATTAGCGGTGGACTTGACAGCGGCAACGACATGGCGCAGCGGCTCCTCGCGACTGCCGCGAGGCTCTTTCGCACCAAGGGCTACGCCGCGACCGGTGTCCGCGAGATCGCTGCGAGCGTCGGCATCGAGAGCGCTTCGCTGTACCACCATGTCGGCAAGAAGGAAGATCTGCTCTACGAGCTCTGCGTGGACACGCTCACCATTGCCCGCCGGGCGCTTCGGGAGGCGGTGAGCGGGGAGACGGATCCGATCGAGCGCGCCCGGGCGCTCGTCCGCGTCCACGTGCTCACCAGCCTGGCAAACCAGGACAAGCACACTGCGACGCTCGTGGAGCTACGCTCGCTCTCGAGCGAGCGGCGCGCTGAGGTGCTGCGGCTGCGCCGTGCGTACGAGGCGGCGATTCGCCGGGTAATCAAGGAGCTGCAAGCGGCAGGGGCGCTCCGGGACGATATCCCCGCAAAGCACCTCACCCTTAGCCTGCTGGGTCTGCTGAACTGGCCGGTCTTTTGGTATCGGCCCGACGGCGAGCTGACGCCCGCGCAGATTGCTGACTACATGGCTTCGATGTTCCTCGATGGCAGCCGGCGGGAGGCGCCCGCACGACCGGCCCGTGCCGCGCTTGCTCCTGCGCGAAGGCCGGCGGGCGACGCGCGCCGCCAAGCCAGCGCCAGGAAAGCGCGCCCCTCGGCCGGGCGGTGACCGGCCGATTGCGCCTGCGCTGAGCCGGCACAGCCAGGCCGCACGCCCCGGCCGGCAACCGAGCTCGCTTGCGCCGTCGAGACTGACCTCGTATCGTGCCAGACTACCGATCGATCGGTAGTCTTGGCCGGCTGAGCAGCACATCGCTGGGGGCTACATGTTGAAGAACGTCGTCGCCTGCATCAACCAGATCCCCGACCCCGAGGCGCCGCCGGAGAAGCTCCGCTTCCAGCCCGGCGCCAGGCAGCCGGAACCGTGGACGGGGGCGTTCGTGACGGGGCCCTTCGACGAGAACGCCCTCGAGCTCGCGCTCCAGAGTCGCGAGCGCGGGCTGGCAGGGAAGGTGTACGCCCTGTCGCTTGGCGAGAAGCGTGCGGTGAGCGCCCTCCGCAAGGCATACGCGGTCCAGGCTGACCAAGCGGTCTGCGTCCAGCACGATCCGGCCGGTCTCGACTCAAGCGGGGTAGCGAAGATCCTTGCCGCCGCGATCTGCAAGGTGGGCGATGTCGAGCTGGTGCTGTGCGGGCGGCAAGGAGGTGACTGGGACGACGCCCAGGTCGGGCTGCTGCTGGCGGAAGCGCTCGGCTTCAACCTGCTGACCCTCGCCAAGCGCGTGGAGAGCGCTGCGGACGAGTGGTTGTCGGTGCTGCGCGAGTCCGATGGTGCTCCCCAGCCAGCCGACGTGCGGCTCCCGGCGGTGCTCACCGTGACGAACGACCCGGCCAACCAGCTCCGGGTGCCGAAGGTGCGCGACATCATGATGGCCGAGCGGAAGCCCATCACCACGTACACGCTGGCCGATCTGGGCTTCACCGAGCCGCCGAGGCCAGTGGTGGAGATCCGTGGGCTCGAGTCCCCGGCCGGACGCAGCGGGCGGGCCGAGTTGCTGGCTGGCGCCAGCGTGGCTGAGCGGGCTGCTGCCCTGGCCGATCGTCTCGTTCGGCTGAGTGGGAGGGGGTAGACGCCATGCAGGCCCCAGGCATCCTGACCATCCTCTGCCCGGGTAGGAGTGGGATCGCGCCGACCGCGGTCGAGCTGCTGGCTGGCGCGGGCGACCTGGCGCGGACGCTCGGCGTCGAGCCGCAGACGGTGCTGCTGGGTGTCGGCGAGCACGTCGCTCGAGAGAGCGCGGCCCGCCCCGGGGGCACGGTCTGGTACGTCGACGATGCGGCGCTGGCGAGTGGCGACGCCGAGGCGTACCTGTCGGCGGCCACGGCGGCGGTGCAGGAGCTCGGCCCCTCGCTCGTGCTCCTCCCGGCCGGCGGGTTGGAGCAGGAGGTGGGAGCGCGGCTGGCGGCCCGTCTCGGCACGGGCCTGGCGAGCGAGTGCGTGGCCCTGAGGCCGGCTGACGGGACGGTGCGGCTGTTCCGACGCGTGTTCGGTGGCAAGGCGATCGCCGAGGTCAAGGTCGCGGGCACGCCTACCGTCGCCACCGTGCGGCCAGGCGCACTGGTGGCCGCAGGCGTGTCGGCCGAGTCGGCCAGCGTGCGCCCGATGCACCTCGCGGTCGCATGGCCCAGTCCGCGGACGCGGCTCCGCACGCCGTCGGCGGAGGCAGCTGACGGGGTGAGCCTCACGGCGGCCAAGTTCGTCGTCTCGGGCGGGCGCGGTCTCGGCGGGCCGGACGCGTTCGCCCAGCTCCACGAGCTGGCGGCGCTGCTCGGCGGCGCGGTGGGTGCTTCGCGCGCCGCGGTCGACGCGGGCTGGGTGCCGAGCTCGTTCCAGGTCGGCCAGACGGGCAAGAGCGTGTCGCCGGATGTCTACCTGGCGGTGGCCATCTCTGGTGCCAGCCAGCACCTGGCAGGCATCACGGGGGCCAAGCACGTTGTTGCGATCAACAGCGACCCGGACGCGCCCATCTTCGGGGTAGCCGAGCTGGGCGTGACCGACGACTGGAAGGAGCTGCTCCCGCTCCTCGTCAACGAATTGAAGGTGCGCCTGGCCCAGCTGCCACCGCCGTGATCCCCACGCGCCCGCCCTTCTGGAACATCGAGAACGGGCAGCTCGTCTACCTGTTCGCCCTCGTCCAGGCGCTGGCGCTGGCGTACGGGCTCCGCCACTACGCCCGCCGGTGGTGGTCCGTGCGGAGCGCGGTGCGTCTCGATCTCTCGCTTGCTCGGCTCAGGTTCTTGGTCGAGCAAGCGCTTCAGCAGCGACGCAACCTGCGCTACCGCGTTGCTGGGATCGCGCACCTGAGCTTCTCCTGGGGCTTCGTCCTGCTGCTTGTCGGCACGCTCGTGGCGCTGGCCGACGAGGACTTCGGCATCCCGATCATGCGCGGCGGCTTCTATCTCTGGTTCCAGTCGCTGGTCCTGGACCTGGCGGGGCTCGCGGCGGCCGCCGGCCTCGGCGTGGCGCTCTACAAGCGGTACGTCTCCCGGCCTGCGCGCCTGCGGCGGCCGGCCGACCGCCGGAGCGCCTTCTTTGCCGCCTTCATCCCGGCCTCCTTCCTGTCCGTCATCGCGACCGGCTTCCTCATCGAGGGCCTGCGCATCCAGGCGACGCGCGACCCATGGGGCGCCTGGTCGCCGGTGGGGTTCGCGGTCGCGTGGGCTTTCCGGACGGCAGGAGCGACGGAGCCGATCCAGCTCGCGCTGCACGCGGGCCTGTGGTGGCTGCACGTGGCGCTTGCCTCGGCCTTCATTGCGGCGATCCCCTATTCGAAGCTCATGCACCTGCTCGCGGCCCCGGTGAACCTGTTCCTGGTTCCCCTCAGCTCGCGCAACGCGCTCCAACCGATTGACTTCGAAACGGCCCCCACGCTCGGTCTGCGGGAGCCGGCGCAGCTGACGACCAAGCAGCTGGTTGATCTGGATGCCTGTACCGAATGCGGGCGCTGCCAGGATGCCTGCCCCGCCTACGCGGTGGGCCAGCCGCTCTCGCCGAAGGCGGTGATCATGAACCTGCGCGACTACGTGCGGCACGGGAACGTGCACGCACCCCTCTCAACCGCGCGGAACGGCCACGCCGAGGGAGGTGGCGAGATTCCGCCCATGATCGCGGCCGTCACCGAGGATGCGCTGTGGTCGTGTGTGACGTGCCAGGCGTGCATGCGCGAGTGCCCGGTGTTCATCGATCACGTGCCGACCATCGTCGATTTCCGCCGTTACCTGGTGATGGAAGCGGCGAGCTACCCGTCGCAGCTACAGGAGGCGATGACCAACCTGGACGCGCGCGGCACGCCGTACCGGGGAACCCGGTTCTCGCGGACCGACTGGTGCAAGGGGCTCGGCGTGAAGCAGCTCGCGGAGGTTGGCCGGGCGGAGTACCTGTACTGGGTCGGGTGCACGTCCGCGTTCGACGAGCGAAGCCAGCGTATCGCGCGGGCTGTAGCGACCCTCCTGCTGCGCGCCGGGGTGGACTTCGCCATCCTCGGCGACGAGGAGACGTGCACTGGAGACCCAGCGCGGCGGGTGGGCAACGAGTACCTCTTCGGTACGTGCGCCCGTCAGAACGTCGAGACGCTGACCCGCTACGGCGTGCGCAAGATCATCACCGCCTGCCCGCACTGCTTCAACACGCTGAAGAACGAATACCCTCAGTTCGAAGGCACCTTCGAGGTGCTGCACCACTCCGAGATGATCCAGCGGCTCCTGGCCGACGGGCGGCTGCGGACGACTACCCAGTTCGACGAGGTCGTCACGTTCCACGACCCGTGCTACCTCGGCCGCTACAACGACCGATACGACGCGCCGCGGGAGGCGCTCCAAGCGATGCCCGGGCTCCAGCTCCGCGAGATGGAGCGGTGTCGTGACCGCAGCTTCTGCTGCGGGGCTGGTGGCGGGCACATGTGGCTTGAGGAGGTGGCCGGCGGCCGCGTCAACCATGCTCGAACAGACCAGGCTTTGGAGACCGGGGCGCGTACGATCGCCACGGCCTGCCCCTTCTGCACGGTCATGTTCGAGGATGGGATAGGGGCGCGGTCCTCCAAGGTGGCCACCCGAGTGCTGGACGTTGCTGAGGTGGTCGAGCAGGCCACGCGCCCGCCGGCCGCGGCGCCGGCGAATGGTCGAGATCCCGCCGGCGCAGCATCGCCGTAGCGGCCGCCAATCGGCGTCCCTGCCGGCGGCCTGAAGTTGGCTACGACCGGACGACGATTCGCTCGCTACAACATCCCGTGCCCGCCGGTGACGCTCATGCCGCCGTCGATGCACAACACCTGCCCCGTCATGTAGGCAGCCTCGGCTGAGAGCAGGAACAGCGCCGCGGCGACGATCTCGTCCAGCTGGCCTTGCCGGCCGGCCGGGATGCTGGCGAGCAGCTTGTCCCGCAGCTCCGGCAACTGGCGAAAGACGTCCCGTGACATCTCCGTGTCGATCGTGCCGGGCGCGATCGCGTTCACGGTCACCTTGTCGGCGACGAACTCCAATGCCAGGACCCGCGTGAGATGGATCAGCCCAGCCTTGCTCGAGCCGTAGAGGCTCCGGCCAGCCATCCCGACCACCCCTGAAACCGACGCCATGTTGATCACCCGGCCGCAGTGGGAGCGGCGCAGCCAGGGCGAGGCGTGCTTGGTGCACAACCAGGCGCCGGTGAGGTTCGTGTCGAGCACCTGACGCCACTCCGCCAGGCTGATCTGCTCGTGGGGGCGCAGGAGGACGAGTCCGGCGTTGTTGATGAGGACGTCGAGCGCGCCACCCCACGCCGCGGTGCGCTCGACCAGGGCCGCTACGGACGCTTCATCCGTTACGTCGCACGCGACCGCTTCTGCCGCGCCGCCCCGCTGGCGAATCCCCTTGGCGACGGCCTCGGCCGCCTCCAGGTTGCGGCCGGCGAGGACCACGCGGCTACCGCGCTCGGCAAGGCGCTCGGCGATGGCTCGGCCAATCCCGCGGCTCGCCCCGGTGATGACGACTAGCCGGTCGTCAAGACCGGTGACTGGAGTGGCGGCTGTCGCAGCGTGCACCAGTCAGTCCAGGAGCAGATGGGCGACGGTGTTGCGCAGTACCTGAGGGGTGCCCCCGGCGATGGCCAGGCCGCGCGCGTCGCGCAACTTGCGCTCGATGCCGGCGTCGCGCGTGTAGCCATACGCCCCGAACAGCTGCAGCGCGTCGTTGGTCACCCGCTGGACCATTTCGTTGGCGCAGATCTTCATCATCGACGCCTCCGCCGCGACCGGGAGACCGCGGTCGATGCGGCGCGCGGTCTGCGATACCAGCAGCCGTGCGCTTTCGATCTGGAGCGCCATGTCGGCCAGCATCCACCGCAGGCCCTGGAGCTCCGTGAGGCTCTTCCCGAATGCGCGCCGCTGCTGCGCGTAGTTGGCGGCCATGTCCCAGGCTCCCATGGCGATCCCCAGCGAGCACGAGGAGTTCCCCAAGCGTTCCGTGTTGAACAGGTCCATGGTGCGGCGAAAAGCGTTTGGCGCCTCGAGCAGGACGTTCTCCTTGGGTACCCGGCAGTCCTCGAACACGAGCTCACGGAGGGGCACCGCACGGAGGCCCAGTTTGTTCTCGTCACGACCGAAGGTGAACCCGGGCGTCCCCCGCTCGACGACGAAGAGGCTGATACCCTCCGCGCGCCGCGCCGGGTCGGTCTTCGCCAAGACCACGTACACGTCGGCCACCCCACCCAGCGAGCAGAACACCTTGCGGCCGTTCAACACGTACCCGTCGCCGTCGCGGCGCGCGGTCGTGCGCATTGCCGGGGCGTCGGAGCCCGCCTCGGGCTCGGTCATACCCCAGCCGCCCAGCCGAGCGCCTGTCGCCAGGGCCGGCAGGAAGCGACGCTTCTGGTCCTCGCTGCCGAATCGGACGATCGACCGCGTCGAGATTCCGTTGTGGAGGAAGAAGAGGAAGGCCACGGACGCGTCAACCCGGGCGAACTCCATGGTGACGAGCGCATAGGAGAGCGCGTCGGCGCCCGCGCCACCGTACTGGGGTGGGATGGCCATTCCCCACAGGCCCAGGTCACGCATTGGCTCCATCAGCTCGGTCGGGAACCGGGACTGCTCGTCCCAGGAGGCGCAGCGGGGCGCAACCTCGTGGGCAGCGAATTCGCGCACAGTCCGCTGCAGCAGCACGTGCTCTTCGGCGAGGTCCGCCGCGGGCCAGCCTAGGGTCTGGAGCGTCCTCATCTACCTAACCTTCCCCTGTTCCGAGCCGCGGTCGGGCCGGTCGCGACGACGTTAGAGCAGGTGCGAGCATCGACCAGCGGCGGCGCCCGAACAGCGGACAGGTCCCGCGGCACGCGTGCTCCCAGGGCCTCGAGCGGGCGACGTTGCTCACCCGCGCCTCCTGGCCTCCGCGGCACATGGGCAAGCCCGGCTGCAGCGATGCCGCCGGAGCTTGATCGGGCGCGCCGGGTCGTGTAGGGTTCACGTCACTAACGATCGATCGGTAGGTTACCAGTGCGAGCGCTCCGGGGGCAAGCTGTACCGGCCAGGGGTCCGACGGCCAGGGCCGGCGAATGGTCCCGGCGGAGCCGGACTTGGCATTCACGACTCGCCGTCGGAGGTCTCAGGAGGAGTCCACGATGACACGGGCAGCCAGCATTCCCGCCGTCCCGCGATTGGGCGCCCCGCTAGGCAACGAGCGGCTGCTCGAGGCGCTGCGGCTGATGCTGACGATCCGGCACTTCGAGGAGCGGGCGGTCGCCCTTTATCGCGCGGGCGAGATGCGCGGCACGACTCACTCGTCCATCGGCAATGAGGCGGCCGAGGTGGGGGTGATGCTGGCCCTGGCGCCGACGGACTACGTGACGAGCACGCACCGTGGGCACGGGCACACCATCGCCAAGGGCGGCGACGTCAAGAGGATGATGGCCGAGCTGCTGGGCAGGGCGACGGGCTACTCAGGCGGCAAGGGTGGCAGCATGCACGTCGCCGACCTGGACAAACACATGCTCGGCGCCAACGGCATCGTGGGAGGCGGCATCGGCTTGGCGACCGGCGCAGCGCTGACGGCCACGCTTCGAGGCGGCGGGGCGGTGGCGGTGGCCTTCTTCGGCGACGGGGCGCTCAACCAGGGAATCCTGCACGAGTGCAGCAACCTGGCGGCGATCTGGCGGCTGCCGGTGCTCTTCGTCTGCGAGAACAACCAGTACGCCCAATCGGCACGGTCCGACTGGAGCGTCGCCGGCGGGGACCCGGCCAAGCGGGCCGAAGCGTACGGCATCCCGGGGGTGCGGGTGGACGGCATGGACTTCTTCGCGGTCCACGCGGCGGCCTCCGAGCTGGCAGGCCGGGCGCGGCGGGGCGAGGGACCGAGCTACCTGGTGTGCGACACCTACCGCTACCACGGCCACCACGCGGGCGACCCGCTGAACTACCGCCCCAAGGAGGAGCTGGCGGCCTGGCGGGCGAAGGATCCGGTGGACCGCTTCAAGCGCGAGCTGCAGGAGCGCGGTGTGCTGGGTACCGACGCGATCGCCACCATGGAACAGGAGGTGGCCGCGCTCGTCGACCAGGCGGAAGCGTACGCCAAGGCCAGTCCCGAGCCGAGCGTCGACCAGCTCATGACCGACGTCTACGCGTGAGCGGTCCCACGGTTCAGCCCGCATCCGCCGGTGCCCGCGAGCTGACCTACGTGCAGGCGTTGAACGAGGCCTTGCGGGAGGAGATGCGGCGCGACACCGCCGTCTTCGTGCTGGGCGAAGACGTGGCCGTGTGGGGCGGCGGCGGCGTTTTCGGGGTCACCAAGGGGCTCGTGGACGAGTTCGGCCCCGAGCGCGTGCGAGACACGCCCATCTCCGAGGAGGCCATTGCTGCGGTTGCCATTGGTGCCGCGCTCACCGGCAGCCGGCCGGTGGCGGAGTTCATGTACGTGGACTTCATGGCGCTGGCGATGGAGCCGATCGTCAACCAGGCGGCCAAGCTGCGCTACATGTTCGGCGGGAAGGCGACTGTGCCGGTCGTCTTCCGAGCGCAGGAAGGAGCCGCTCGGGGCAACGCGGCCCAGCACAGCCAGAGCCTGGAGGCGTGGTTCTGCCACGTCCCGGGCCTGAAGGTGGTCGTCCCCAGCACGCCCGCGGATGCCAAGGGGCTGCTGAAGTCCGCCATTCGCGACGACAACCCTGTCGTCTTCCTCGAGCACAAGGCCCTCTACGGGCGGAAAGGGCTGGTGCCGAGCGCGGCGGACTTCGTCATCCCGCTGGGGGTCGGGGACGTGAAGCGGGAAGGCCGGCACGTGACGGTGGTGGGGATTCACACGATGGTGGGCAAGGCACTTCGGGCTGCCGAGCGGCTCGCGGAGGAAGGGATCGAGCTGGAGGTGATCGACCCCCGCACGCTGGTGCCGCTGGACTTGGAGCTGATCGTCGCATCGGTCAAGAAGACCGGGCGGCTGCTGGTGAGCCACGAAGCATCCACTACCGGCGGCTACGGCGGGGAGATCGTAGCGCGCGTGGTCGAGGCCGCGTTCGACTACCTGGACGCGCCGCCAGTGCGGGTGTGCGCCAAGGACGTGCCGATTCCCTACGCCGCGGTGCTGGAGACCCTGGCGCTCCCGCAGGTGGACGACCTGATCGCCGCAGCCCGCGCGCTGGCGCGCCAGCAGCTCTGAGCGACCTCCCGCCGACGACAGACACGGGGACCGAGCGCACCTTCCCTTCCGCCCATCCTCAATTCGCCGGAAGCGGCGATCCTGGGCGTGGGTCGGGTGGCCGACAAGCCGACCGTGGTGAATGGCCGGGTCGAGGCGCGCACGCTGTGCACGCTCTCGCTGGCGTTCGATCACCGCGTGGTGGACGGCGCCTCGGCCGCGGCCTTCTTGGCTCGCCTGGCCGAGCTGCTCGAGCGACCGTCTGCCCTTCTTGAGATATCTAGAGACCGCGGTTCGATTGCACGCTCGATGCGCTCGTCGAACGCGCCAACCTCGCCGCCTGAGACCGCGACGACTCGCTCAAGTGGTCAGATCTGGACCGCGCAAGCAGGGCTAGCATCGACGCGATGGCCGACCGTAAGCCCCTGACCACGTACGGCAGCCCGGTCCCACCGACCTATCCGCCGGCCGTCGATGCAGCACGGATCGGCTTCCCCGGCGAGGCTCCGTACGCGAGGGGCGTCCAGCCCACGATGTACCGCGGCCGGCTCTGGACGATGCGCCAGTACGCCGGGTTCGGCACCGCCGCGGAGACGAACGAGCGCTTCCGCTACCTCCTCGCGCAGGGGCAGACCGGACTCTCGGTCGCCTTCGATCTCCCGACGCAGATGGGCTACGACGCCGACGACGCCCGGGCGGCCGGGGAAGTCGGGAAGGTCGGCGTGTCGATCTCCACGCTCGAGGACTTGGCGTGGCTCTTCGAGGGGATCCCGCTTGGCGACGTGACCACCTCGATGACGATCAACGCGACCGCGCCGATCCTCCTTGCTATGTACGTCGCGCTCGCGAAGCGCCAGGGCGTGCCGCTCGCGCGCGTCGGCGGCACCACCCAGAACGACATCCTCAAGGAGTACATCGCGCGCGGGACCTACATCTTCCCGCCCGGGCCGTCCCTGCGGCTCGCGGTCGACATGCTCGCGTACTGCGCCGAGCGGCTGCCTCGCTGGAACCCGATCTCGATCAGCGGCTACCACATCCGCGAGGCGGGCTCCGACGCGGTCCAGGAGCTCGCCTTCACGTTCGCCGACGCGATCGCGTACGTCGAGGCGGCGGTCGGGCGCGGGCTCGCGGTCGATCGCTTCGCGCCGCAGCTCTCGTTCTTCTTCGCGGCGAACAGCACGCTCCTCGAGGAGGTCGCGAAGTTCCGCGCGGCGCGGCGCCTCTGGGAGTGGATCATGCGCGAGCGGTTCGGCGCGGCGAGCGCCGCGTCGCGGACGCTCCGCTTCCACACCCAGACGATGGGCTCGACGCTCACGGCGCAGCAGCCGCTCAACAACATCGTGCGCACCGCCATCGAGGCGCTCGCGGCCGTGCTCGGCGGCACGCAGTCGCTCCACACCAACGGGTACGACGAGGCGCTCTCGCTCCCCACCGAGGAGGCCGCGCGCCTGGCGCTCCGGACCCAGCAGCTCATCGCGGAGGAGTCCGGGGTGGCCGACACGATCGACCCGCTCGGCGGTGCGTACGCGATCGAGGCGCTCACCGACGAGATCGAGGCGCGGGTGAAGGAGGAGCTCGCCCGGATCGACGCGCAGGGCGGCGCGCTCCGCGCGATCGAGCGCGGCTACCAGCAGGAGCGGATCGAGGACTCCGCCTATCGGTACCAGCGTGCGGTCGAGAGCGGCGAGCGGATCGTCGTGGGCGTGAACGCGTTCCGCTCGGAGGTGCCCGAGCCCGCGCCGGCGCTGCTCACGGTGGACGAGCGTCTCGCCGACGAGCAACGCGCGCGCCTCGTCGCGCACCGCGCCTCGCGCGACGCGGCCACGGCCGACGCGACGCGCGCGGCGCTCGTTCTGGCGGCGCGCGGCACGGGCGACCTCATGGCGCCGGTGCTCGCCGCGGTCGAAGCCGGCGTCACGCTCGGCGAGATCTGTGCCGACCTTCGCGGCGTCTTCGGCGTGTACGAGCCACGCCGGAGGTGAGCGTCTTGACGGCTGCGAGGAGGCACGGCCGCTCCGACAAGAGAGCGGTCGTGCTGGACGTGCAGTGAGTCAGCCGTCGCCTCAACTGGACGTGCGGTGAGTCAGCCGTCGCTTCAGATGGGCCCACTCCACCACGTCGGGATCGCGGTGGCCTCGCTCGAGGCGGCGCTGCCGTTCTGGCGCGACGTGCTCGGCTATCGCGCGACCGAGCCACGCGAGGTGCCGGGGACGGGCGTCCGGCTCTGCTTCCTCGAGAGTGGCGCCGCGCGGATCGCGCTCGTCGAGCCGCGCCACC
>Ga0082335_1000948_pt1 | contig 67428 bp, 90 predicted proteins | sample Subgrocontami58m_FD_72375 | JGI IMG/M metagenome (GOLD analysis project Ga0082335, IMG submission 72375) | Subsurface groundwater microbial communities from S. Glens Falls, New York, USA - GMW37 contaminated, 5.8 m (SPADES assembly) (version 2) ... | reverse complement strand
GGCAGCAGGCAGCAGGCTTACGGCCTGGGGACCGTGCCTCCCACAGGCCCAACGACTACTGAACCGGGGTGGGTTCTTTTTGCTTTATCACGGTGGGCTCTTTTTACGTTGTCAAAACGAGGAGATGAATATGCGCACTACGCTTGATATTGATGATAAGCTACTCGGAACCGTCATGAAGCTCACGAGCGCTTCCTCCAAGAAGGATGCTATTGAGACCGCGCTTCGTGAATTTCTGCGTACGAGGCGGCGGGAAGAACTTAGCCTCTTGATAGGTCAATATGACGATTTTGGCTTAAGTCTTAAAACGCTCAAGAAGATGCGTCGTGGCGACTGAACGTGTTCTGGTCGATACCTCCGCATGGATCTCCGGCTTTCTTGAAGCCGGAGATCCTGCACTCAAAGAGTTCCTCAAACATTGCATCTCGTCCGGGTTCGCCGCCACCTGTCCCGTAGTAATCCTGGAACTCCTCCGGGGTTGCAAGACCGAAACCGAACGCAACGACCTACGAACCAAAGCGGGTCTCCAACGGTCAAACGTACCCCGCGACATTCGATCCATCCGAATACAGCGCCTCACCGCACGACGCCGTGAGGCGGAAGGCAGAAGGGGAGATTTGTAAACCCGTCTGCAACTGCAATCCCCCTGTGCCCACCCTTACGAAACCCTACTTTCGAGGTTCGCCTCGCGATCAACGCAAGACGCAACCAACGCCGCACGCAGACTGGGGGTCTCACGCGCTTTGTATGAGTAAGCTTACCCGGAGTTGAAAGAAAGATGAGCGGCCGGTCAGGGACGATCTGGAAGACTCCGAAGAAGCTCGGCGATTCTCATTCTGCGCCGGCCGTCGTCACATCATTGGCAAGCGCCCGCCATCCCATCACCATGACCCCGCTTCGTTCATAGGACTCGTTGCCCCCGTACACCAGCCACGGCTTGGCGGCCTTGTCCCCGGCGAAGCGCGCAGCCTTTTGCCCCGCGCGAATGTAGTCGCTCGTCACCGTTTGGCCCGACTTGATTTCAACCGACTGAAGGCGCATGCCCTGCTCGAACACCAGGTCAGCCTCCAGCCCGTTATTGTCTCGCCAAAAAAACAGATCGGCTGGTCGCCCGGCGTTGTACCGAGCCTTGACGAACTCTCCGGCGACAAGCGTTTCGAACAAGGCCCCGCGCATCGGATGCAGTTCCAGCACCTCGACGGTCCGAATGCCTAACAACCAGGCGGCCAGACCCACATCGACAAAATAGAGCTTGGGCGTCTTGACCAGGCGCTTGCCGAAATTGCGGTGATAGGGCGGCAACAGGAACACCAGGTAGCTTGATTCCAGCACCGAAAGCCAGGCGCGTGCGGTGCTGTGCGAGATCCCGGTCTCGCCCGCCAGCGCACTGAGATTGAGCAACGGTCCGGTCCTTCCGGCGCACAAGCGCAAGAAGCGCTGAAACGCGGACAGATCCTGTACATTCAACACCTACCGCACATCGCGCTCCACATAGGTCGCCACGTAGCCGGAGAACCAGTCTGTCGGCGCAATCTCATACGCATGCAGCGCAGGGTAGCCACCGGTCACCAGTACATCGTCGAGCGACACCGATCCCTCCCGCACGGCTGGAAGTTCCGCCAGCGACAATGGCAAGAGGTGTGTGATCCCAACACGCCCTGCCAGGGACTGGGTCCCACCGGCACGTACACCGAACTGCTGCGAACCGGTCAGGATAAACATCCCCGGATGGCGCGGGTGGTCCACCATCCCTTGCAGATGTGAAAACAGCTTTGGCCACCGTTGCGCCTCATCGAACACCGCTCCATCCGGGAACCGCATCAGGAACCCCCTCGGGTCATCCTCGGCGAAGGTGCGTTCGATCGGATCTTCCAGACTCACATACGGCTTGTCCGCGAACGCCGCCCTGGCCAAGGTCGTCTTGCCAGACTGACGCGGCCCGGTGATCACGACAACGGGAAAACTGCCGGAAAGGCGGCGAAGCGTCGAGGCGAGTCTGCGAGTGAGCATATTAAAAAAAGCATACAAATAGACGATGAAATAGTCAGATAGTATAAATAGTCACAGAAATAGCCTGCTCACCCACCCCACGGGCCCATGGGATATTCCTGTGTCCCTCCCTCGTTATGGGGGAGGCGTCCGCAGGAGAGGTCCATTCCCGCCCTGCACGCCGCACTACACCCGACGGATAATTTGATTCAAGCGCTCACACACCTGCGCAAACAGACCATCAGACAACGTCCCGAGCGGGTGGGGTTTACCGCTGCGCAACCACCAATCGAAGGACTTAGGTTGGTGGCACAACACATAGCTGGTCTGCCCTGTCTTACGCCCCTTGACCTTTCCGACTGTTACGGCAAAGGGGTTGTCGGCGTTATATTCCGCCGTGGTCATGGGCAATCCCATGACCAGCGAAGTTTTCACGTTAAAGATGCGCGGCGACAGCATCAGAAATGGATGAACCTCGCGCATTTCCTGCCAGATCTGCGAGTTACAGTCGATCCAGATAATATCCTGACGGTCTGGGATCCAGGCGCCGCGTTCCCTCTGGACGGACTGGCGTGTGCCTACCACCGTTCGGCCCCGATGGTTGTACTTGCCATGGCCTCACCGCCGTGGCGCATCGGGTCAAAGCGCGCGAGTTGTTGCTGTAATGTCAGGGGAGCGTTCGTGACCGGCGTAATGACTATGTGTCCTTGTTCCACCGATACGCGAACGCGCTGGTCGACACACAGATTCGCCTTACGGGCGATTGCCGCAGGTAGGCGAACACCGAGGCTATTACCCCACTGTTTGATATCGAGGACAGCTTCAGTCATGATTTCCTCATACGAACGAGATGTATAAACGTCAGTCTAAACAACCCAGCCTGCCGTGTTAAGTTGCTTCACACATCGGTGATCAGGGCCATCTTCTCGCTTCAGATCATCTTGGTCCATTTCGTCCTTCTGGTAATTTCGTCTCTTCTGTCACGGACCAGATTGACCAGATCACCGCAATCGACTTTCCCGTCCCACCTTTCTCGCTTTTCCCGCTCGTCTCGCTCGTCGCTATGACCGCAATAACGCGAATCTATGGCCTCTGTCCCTATTATATACTTCACCCGCCGGAACCGCTTCTCCTCGACGGCGGCTACCAGCTCTCTGTCGCGGTGGAGCACCGTCCTCTTGACAAACGGCTTGAGTTCTGTCATATTTCAGACGCAAAGTAAAACCTTTTTATCAGGGTAAAACACATGACCATTGTAAAAGCATCCTCCAAAGGACAGATTGTTCTTCCCAAGGAAATCCGCCAGAAACTGGACATTCATCCCGGCCAGAAGGTCGTCTTGCGCCTTGTGGGAGATCACGCTGAGATCAAACCACTGCCCCGAGACCCGATCGAGTCGCTTCACGGCATTTTCAAAGACTATCCCGGATCCCTCGCCGAGGAGCTTTTAACAGAGCGCCGAAAGGACCGAGAACGTGAAGAAACTGAAATTGCTCGATTCGCACGCCGCCCTGGTCTATCTCAAAGGCGAAAAGGGGCACGAAAAGGTTAAGGCCGCTCTCTCGGTCGCCGAAAGGTCCGGAATCCCTCTCCTGATGTCCGAAATCAACATCGGTGAGGTTGGCTATATCATCCTCCGCGCGAGGCTGACCAACAACCTCGATGATTTCTTGAGCCAATTCTTATCTCTTCCAATCCGCCCGGTGCCGGTTGACTTCGATCTCGTCATTGAGGCCGCGAAAATAAAAGCGCGTTATCCGCTCTCCTATGCAGACGCCTTCGCCGTCGCCACCGCCCTCCCAAACGACGCGGCGATCATCACCGGCGACCCAGAGTTCAAGGCGGTGATGAAACTGGTACAAATCGACTGGCTGTAGCTCTTTCATCTATCCTCTGGCTCTGCTTTTTCGGTTGAAATACTTCACAGCACAACAGCGGATTCTTTCTCATTCCTCCGCCGCGTTGGTTTCCCTTCTCGCTTCGCAAAAAACGCGACCTCGTTGCCACCAATATCGGTTTGGCAATATGGGCTATTTATCGTATCCTTACCGTAAAGAGTAAAGGAGGTTTTACCATGCATATCAGTAAGATTTCCAGCAAGAGTCAGATCACGCTTCCAAAAGAGGTCCGTGAGGCTGCCGGTCTGCAACCCGGCAACATGATCGCCTATGAGGTGAATGATGGCGTGATCATACTCAGACATGTAGAGCCCTTTGACGCCGCTTTTCATGCCGCCCTCTCCAACACACTCGACGAATGGGCCACCCCTGAAGACGAAAAGGCATTCCGTGATCTCTGAACTATGGGATGTGGTCGTGGTCCCCTTCCCCTTTACTGAGAGGGCGGACGCAAAGCGACGGCCCGCACTGGCGTTGAGCACTACGGCTTTCAATGAAAGCGGCCACACTGTTCTTGCAACGATCACGAGCACAACCCATCCCCATGGCCCGGAGATACCGACGTTGAGGCACTTGAGCCGGCCGGCCTCAACATACCCTGCACGATCCGCTTGAAAATCTTTACCCTGGACAACAGGCTCATCCTGAAAAAGATCGGCTGCCTCTCAGTAACCGACCGCGCCAGAGTCGCTCAACAGATCCGTCGCTACCTCCTCGTCACTCAATAACCAATTCCTCACACCTGATTGTTTTCCTGCCGCACGTTCCGTCTGGAAATCCCGCCCAGTACTTGACCCGCCAGAATCGCTCCTCTTCCATAGCGGCCAGCACCTCGCCATCGCGCAGCAGTACGGCCGACTATAATGCTCCCCAAAAACTAGACAAGACAATAAGGTGGAAACAAGAGGCTGAGCCAGCGGTGAACAAGAAGACGGAATGAGCATGGGAATAAGGAAGCGTCACGATTCGGCCTGCAAGGCCAAGGTCGCCCTCGAGGCGATCAACGCAATCGACGCAATCGACGCGACAGACGCCGCACGCAATGGACGCCATCGACATTTTGTCGGTGTAGTTCAGATTGTGGTCGGCCAGGAACAACTTCCGAATCCGGCCCGAGCCAGTGTCCTACGAGATCTTTACTCTGTTACGCACGATGATACGATACGTTGTATTTTGCAATGCTATGTTGTAGTATGAATCGATGATAGAAACCCAATAATGGAGGCAAGCACAATGGCAATAGCGATAAGAATATCCGAAGAGTTGGCAGGGGAAGCAAAGAAGTACAGCAAAATTGATCGTCGATCTTTGACTGGTCAAATCGAGCACTGGGCCAGAATCGGCAAATGTGCTGAAGAAAATCCCGATTTGACTTACAGCCTCATCAAGGAAATTTTGGTTGGGATTGAAGAGTTAGATCGGAATGAAAAAACAGAATATCAATTTGGTTGACAGTCGATGAAGATTTATCAATCGAGATCATTTGAGAGAAAAGTCAAGAAGTTCAATGAAAAAGAAAAACATGAATTAGACGATGAAATCAGGCGGATTATCCAAGACCCCTCTATCGGATCTGAAAAGAAAGGCGATTTGAGGGGTATTTGTGTTCATAAGTTCAATCTTCAAAACCATATGCATCTTCTTGCTTGCCGTATTATCAAGAGGGAAAGTCTTGAGCTTATAATGCTTGGTCCTCATGAAAATTATTACAGAGATTTGAAAACCTATTTAAAAAACCGATAAGCAATCCGATCTGTGGGTGACAGTCCGTAAGGTCCGTTTGGACGACCTTTGATTCTCCAGAGAGGACTCCCCCTTCAGCCTCTCTACCTGAATAGCTATCCAAAAATATCCTGCACCACACCTCGATGCATACCACCGCGAAGATCGTGTAGGCCGCGTCGATGCGCCCTCCCCGATCCGCCTGCACCAGCCGCGCGACCCCGTCGGGTCCCCTTTTTCATGATTGACAAGTAACCCATAATGCATTACATAGAGTGTGAAAGGAGGTATCACATGAAGACCAAGGCTTCACCCAAGACAATCCGTCGGAGCGTGGCTCTCCCCCGCCAACTCATCGAAGAAGCGAGCGCGATGGCTCCCCGGGATTTGCGCGAGAACTTCAACCGTCTCGTTACCGTGGCCCTGCAAGAGTTCGTTGCCAGGCAGACGACGCGCACGTTCGAGGACACAATGGCCCACATGGCGGCTGACCCCGCGATTCGAGCCGAATGTGCCGCGATTGGCAGGGACTTCGCCGTCGCCGAGCCGGATGGGCTGAAGGATGATTAGCCGCGGCCAGATCTACTTCGTGAACCTCAGTCCCACCCACGGCCGGGAACAAGCTGGAAGACGTCCCGTCCTGGTGGTCTCGGCAGACGCGATTAATCGACAGCCGCTGGTCGTCACGGTGGTTGTGGGCACCGACGCAGAGAATCTCCCTCGTGACTATCCGACAAATGTTCGCATGACCGCCGAGGAAACCGGTCTTCCGAGGGATACCGTATTCCTCTGCTTTCAAATTCGCTCGTTGGATTCGGCCCGTTTCCTTGACCCCAAGACCCATCGTCCGAACCTCGCGGGAACCGTACCCCCTGCTCGCATGGCAGAGGTGGAAGGCGCTCTCAGGTTGACGCTGAACTTGTAAGCCCTCCGCCTTACGCCTCACGGTCTATTGGGTCTGTTTGGTCTGCCTGGTTTACCGAGTGCTGAGGTCCCCCGCATATTCCTCAGAAACTTGCCCGCGACTGAAATCCCTCCACTTTCGAGGCGCGACCGCAATCGACGCAATCGACGCAATAAACACGTTAGGCTTAAACACCCACTTGCCGGTACGCCCCCGCTGCTTCATGCCGTCCGAACCGGTGAAGATATCGTCCCCGCCCGCCCCGGACAGCAGCACTGTGATGCCGTGCCCCCGAGCCGGCTTGCAGATGAGCAGCGCGCTCAGGGCGGCGTGGTCGGCATGCGGCTCGTTGGATGATTTTGACCTGGCTGACGGGAGTCCACCGCGCTTGGCATGAACCAGATCACCATGAGTTAAAAGAAAGATGAGCGGCCGCTCAGAGACGATCTGGAAGATTCCGAAGAAGCTCGACAATGACGTACGGCAAGTCTACGGGTGGCGAGGGGGACTGTTCTTCCTCCGCTTCGGCTGGCAGGTTACCATCCTTTGAGTGACGGCTCAACCTCGATTCACCTCCAGGTTCCCAGGAATTCCAGACGGTTGGCCATCTCTTCTTGGGTCAGGTGAAAACAGAGGTTGGAGAGTCGGCGGAGCAGCTCACCAACAGGCAACTGATCGGACAGGATAATGCCCGCGTGGGATCGCTCACCCCGCATCTTCGTCTGGTGCAGACGAGCGAAATCACCACGGTTGTGAGTCAAGAAAACGCGCCCTGTTTGAGTGGCAAACGTGAACTGATCCTCATCTGGCCATCCGATATTCCCCGCTTCCTGTGTCGTGAGGGCATCGATGCCACGTTGCCGGAGAGCACTGGCCAACGCAACATCCACGTCTTCATCCAGGTACAGACGAATCTTCACAGGTCACAGATGCGACGGACATACTCCTCCCGGTTGGCCTCAATGTCGGCGTCGATCTCCGCCTGATGGTCATAGTAGAACGACAGAGCGTCGTAGATCTGGGCCAATGACAGGTGGGGGAGCTTGACCTGGATTTCCTCCGGCGTATTGCCCATTCGATGGTAGGCTACGATACTTCGCACGGGAGTCCGGGTGTCCGTGATCACCGGCTTCCCTCCGGCCACACCATCGACTTGTGTCACATAGGGATGAGTAGTCTGGATGCTCATCGCTCACGCCTCCCTTTCATTTCTCGCTTCGTCACGCGCCCATGTTCCGTAGGTAAGCCACCTGGGTTGCCAACAACAACACGAAGTCATCCTGCACAGCGTCTGCAGCCGCGATATCTTCCACATATAGAGGGATTGTACCACATCGCTGAATGGAATTCTGATGTGTGGCGACGACTGAGGGGCAGGCCATTTTGTCCCACAGTCCTCTAGCTCGCCCAACCAACCCCGTCATTTTCGTGATTCGACTCGCGATCGACGCAATGAACACGATAGTCTCGCTCGTCCCGCTCGGCCCACAGCCCGAACAGACCAGATGACCAAACAGACCTAATCGACGCAATAACGCTAATATATGGGCCCTGTCCCTATTTCCCCCGCTTCGTTCACGGACTGGGCGCGCTCGACCACGGATTGACCACCGACAATCCATCGATCCCCTCAAAATCACTGATGTTCCGTGTGGCCAGGACGAACCCACTAGCCAAAGCCATGGCCGCAATCTGCGCGTCTTCCACACTGATCGGACGCCCCGCGCGCATGCGCGCAGCGACCAGCGCGGCATACCGGGAAGCGGCAAGCTCCTCAAAAGCCAGACAACGCCCGTGGAACTCCCCGAACATACGCGTCACGGCCTCCTGCAAACTCTGCTTGCGCCGACCCTCTGGCAGCATTGCGATGCCCAGCTCGATTTCGGCTCTTGTGACGGATGAAATATAGAGACGGTACCCTGGCTGTACGTCGATCCACTCGATCACGGACGGATCCGGTATGTGCCGCATCAACTCCGACACAACGTTCGTGTCAAGCAGGATCATACATCGAACCCCGCGAAGTCAGGAGCAGCTCGTGGAACAGCACGTTCAGGCAGGACAAGGTCACCACCATCGGCCTCGACAAAATACTGATGCACACGGCTTCCCAAGCCGCCGGCATCTTTATCAGAGGTCATGAGGGCGCGCCGAAGGATCTGCCGCGCTGCCTCTTCCATCGAACATCCATGCCTGGCCGCTTCGAGCCGCAGGTTGGTCTTGATTGCGTCGTCGATGCCGCGAATCGTCAAACTTGCCATATTACCTCCAATGTGCATGCACCGCATTCATTGTATGCAGTGCATGCACTATTTGTCAACCTAATCTCACACGCTGTACGCTGATTGCCTTGAATGGCGAGCGATCGAGCATGAGCTGACCGAGCTTCTGCACATCCTTGAAGCCTTATGAGGGTATGGTATGGGGCTTAGAGCAACTGCAGACCATATGGCTCGTCTCGCCTTTCCCGCTCCCCTCGCTCGTCCTGCTGACCCACGCTGCACGCAATCGACCCTCTCGTCTCGCCTTTCCCGCTCGTCGCGCTCATCCCGCTGACCCACGCTCCACGCAATCGACCCTCTCGTCTCGCCTTTCCCGCTCCCCTCGCTCGTCCCGCTCGTCCCACAGCCCGAACAGACCAGATAGACCGAACAGACCAGACAGACAGACCTAATCGACGCAGTGACACTCTAGCCGGTAGTGACGGATTACCTGAACATGGCCCGAGTTGGCCTTTATTGCACTTGACACACAGCTATTCACGCCATACATTAAACGCATAGCATGGAGGTGCTAGGCATGCGTGCAACTTTAAATATCCCAGATAATCTGCTTCTAGAAGTGCAACAGATGACTGGGACCCAGTCCAAAACAAAAGCCATTGTCATGGCAATGGAGGAGTTTGTGAAACGAAAAAAGCGGGCGCGACTCCTCGCCCTCAAAGGTCACATCGTTCTTGACGATATGACCCCAGAGCTTGAGGCAATGGAATTACAGGAGGCCAAAGCGGATGAGCGCCGATGGCGTGATCGTTGACACCTCCCTGTGGATCGAGTATTTCAAAGGCTCAGCGTCCAACGCCTCTGTCGTTGAAGGACTGGTGCTGGAAGAACGAGCAGTCACAACGGGCCTCGTTCTGGCTGAACTCCTCCAAGGGATCAAGAGTGAACGGGAGGGGCAGACGATCACTGAGGTGTTCGGTGGACTACCCACGCTTGAGATCACCACAGAAATCTGGAAGGTCGCTGGACAACTCGCCTGCTCCCTCAGACGACAGGGCGTGACCATACCCCTGACAGATGTTGTGCTCGGCGCCTTGGCGTTGGAACACCGTCTCCTGATATTCTCCCTCGATAAGCACTTCGAGCAGATTCCAGGAGTTCGACTGTATCACACCTGATAGAGCGATCACCCGCCTCAATGATCTGTTCATCAGCACCCTCAGGCGCGAATCCCATCATACCCCTCAGCAGTGCCGCGCCCCCTTTGGTAAAATGGGGATACGGGGCGTCCCCAGGTACACGAGCCAGGCTGCTCCACACTAACGCTATCGTACTGATACGCTTGGCCTCCCGTCGATAAACGTCCTGCACCACACCTCGATGCATACCACCGCGAAGATCGTGTAGGCCGCGTCCATGCGCCCGTCGCGCCTTTCCCGCTCGTCCCGCTCACCCCGTTGGCTCTGCCATCCCGAAAAGGGCATCTTTTTCGGCCCGGCTTGGGTAATTGATCAAAACCGCCCGATACTTCCCCTTGAAGACAAATAGGCTGCCTGCGGCCGCGCCGATAAGGCCGAAGGAGTCGATCAACGCGGCAATATCCTTTAACGTACCCGCCCCGCCCATCACCGTCATGGGCAGGCTGATCGCCCCGCGCACCTGCGCAATGAGATCCAAGTCATAGCCTTCCATGACGCCATCGCGGTCGATTGAATTGACGACCACCTCGCCGGCCCCTAACGCCTCAGCGCGTTTGGCAAAGTCCACAGGATGCAGCCCAGTTGATTGAGTACCGTTGTGGGTAAAAATCTCATAGCGGCCAGAGATGAGCCCCTTCTTCTTGACATCCATTACAACTACGATGCTCTGGGAACCCACCCGCGCCGCAGCATCCGAAATCAGCTCGGGCGTACCAATCGCCGCGGAACTCAGGGCAACCTTCTCCACCCCGAGGCTGATGATCTTCTGTATCTGCCCGACTGTTTTGACCCCACCGCCATAGCACAAAGGCATACGGCATTCAGCCGCAAGATGCTTGATCAGGGCATAATCAGGCTCACGCGCCTGAGCGGACGCATCGATATCCATGACGATCAGTTCGTCGACTTCCTTTTCATTGAAGATCCGCACCGCATTGATGGGATCACCGACATATTTCGGCTTGTCGAACTGAACTGTCTTGGCCAACCCGCCGTTCTTGACCAACAGACAGGGAATGATTCGGGGACGCAGCATGCTTATAACTCAGCGAAATTCTTCAGGAGCCCGATGCCCCATTGATGGCTCTTTTCAGGGTGAAACTGTGTGCCAAACACATTCTCCGAGCGGACTGCAGACGAAAATGGACCGTTATAGTCTGTAACCGCCAATTCATCTTCGGCATTTACTGGCAAAAAGTAATAGGAGTGCAGGAAATAGAAGCGGGCATTGGTCTCCATGCCCTTGAAAAGACAGTCTGTTTTTTGTGGTAAAACGTCGTTCCAGCCCATATGAGGCAAATGAGTCTTTTGGGTAAAGGTTGCCTCATCGAACTTCTTCACCTCCGCATCAATCCAGCCTAGGCCCGCCGACTGCCCCTCATCACTGCGCCGGGCCATTATCTGCATGCCCACACACACCCCGAGAACCGAGCGTTTCTTCACCATAACCATATCGTCCAGACAAGTGCGCATGCCGGACTCGTTCAGCCGGGTCATGGCCCAGTCGAAAGCCCCCACGCCGGGGAGAATGATCTTCTCCGCCCGCGCCAGCTCATCGGCCGTATCAGCTACGGCAACCGGGATATTCAGGCGCTTATAGATATTGACAAAGGCCTGAATATTGCCAAGTCCATAGTTAACCAACGTAATCATCGCTTGCCGCCAATCTCCAACCCGAGCGCCTTCATCACTTCGGCCCCCAGCGCATAGAGCCACGCTTGCGATTTGTAATCCCGGTAAGTCTTGTTGGGGGTATCCATATAGCCTTGCAACTCCGCCACCGAAATACCCAGCTTCGTAGCGATATATTCGAAATCCTGTGCGATGGTGGATTCATCATAAGGCGGTTGTTCTATTCTCGCCAGGACCTCTTCTCGCGTCATTTGCCGTGTTAAAATCAGGCTCGAAAGCTTTACGCGTCGAGTGTCGTAGCCAAACTTTGTGGGCAACCAATAGCTTTCGTAAAACCGAGTGAAGCGGGATTCGAAGTGTTTTTGCGGATAAGGCTGCCAGCCGAATTTATCAATCAGCAGCTTCATTGCATCCTGCTGAATATAGGGAACGTAATTCAATGGACGAACCACCTTGATGCCTTTTATATAGGGCAGGTAGATCTTGTGGCGCACAATTGAAGTGACAGGATAATTAACCAGCGGGCGCGTGCCGAACTGCCGATGAATATCTCGCAACTGAATGAAGTCTGACTGGTAATACATCCAGTCGATAGGGTTGCGAACGCACTCCGTAGATAGGTTTGCTCCAGTCAAAATGTATTTGACCTCGTACCGTTCAGCGAACTTGTACATGGTCGCGAAAAAGACATGGTCTTGCGGAGTGTCGATATGAGGCACACCAGACTTGAAGAACGCAAGCTGTAGATCCCGCATTTCATCCCAGTCGATCACCTCGGTGTACAGATCCAGCCCCAGGCCATCCACCAGCTTTTCGATATTGTTGACCGCCTCCTGCGAATTCCAGCCGGCGTCCACGTGAAACACCAATGGCCGCAACCCGAGTTGCTCCCTGGCAATGTAGGTCAGATAGGAACTGTCGATCCCCCCGCTGATACCAATGATGCAGTCGAAGTCCTTGCCCTTACCGGCCAGCTTGATCTTCTCGACCAAGACTTGAAGCGCCTGCCGGCCCCGCTCATCGGTATGCCAATTGGGTAGAGTGTGACGGTAGAAAGTGTTGCAATGGTCACACACCCCTTTCTCGTCAAACACGATCTTGGAGTCGCTTGTGTCCATGACGCAGTTGGCGCAGATTTGATACATGAATTTCCCGGAATCGCTTATTGAATTAGCACGGATATTGTGTGTCAGCCGCGTTTTCTTCCAGCCAGATCTGCTGGCAAAGCAAAGTAAATAAAGTGTTCGCATGATCGGCGACGCCGTTCATCTGCTCATCGATGATATGCTGCACCGCTACCGGTCTGAATAGACCCTGCCGCTTGACCCGATCACCATCCAGATACCTCTTCACCATTTCGTTACTATTTTGCAACCAGGCACGCAGGGGAAGCCCAAATCCGGCCTTCTCGCGATAAATAATTTCTCTTGGAAGATAGGGCTCCATCGCCTTCTTCAGCACATACTTACCCTGCCCTCCCTTCACCTTCAATCCCGCAGGGATCGCATTCATGAGGCGCACCAGATCAAAATCCAGGAATGGCACCCTAGCCTCGACCCCGACGGCCATACTCATCCGGTCGGTGTAGCACAGGTTGAGGGACATGAGATCGTAACGCTGATCCACCTTCATCATGGCATCGAGAATATCGTTATCGGCATAGGAATCCACTAACGCTTCGAACGCCGCGCCACCGGTCCATGGTGGGGCGGCAATCAACAGATCCTTGATGGTCTCGGGAGCGGTCCAGGTATACATGCCCAACAATCGGGCCGTAGGCGATTGATTGGCCAGACAGGCGAGGCGAGCGAGGCGACGGCTTGTGGCATTGAACCGTTCCGGGAGTCGATGCGATGCAAGCCGGCCCAACACCGCAAGCGCTGACCGCAACGGAGCCGGTAAGCTGCGCAACAACCTTTCCGCCTGATAGCGGCGATAGCCACCCAGATATTCATCCGCACCCTGTCCCGAAAGCATGACCTTGACTCCGGCACTCCGTGCGCCGGCAGAGATCAGGAAGGTATTGATGCCTGCGGGGTCGGTGAAGCCATCTTCCATGAACCGGATCAACTCCGGCAGCAAAGAGATGAAATCCTGCTTGGCCGGGATGATGCGTAAATCCAGCCCCAGCCGATTGGCCATGAGACGTGCGTAATGCAGGTCGTCGCTTTGCGCGTCGTGTTTCCGATCCGCATAGGACAAAGCGATGGTATAGGCATCGCTGATGTTCGCCCCGCACTGAACCGCCTGCTGTGCTACTGCCGAGGAATCTAATCCTCCGCTGAGAAAGAGGGAGACCGGCACATCCGCCATCATCTGTCGCTGCACGGCTGCGGCGAAAGCGGTCCGCAGGCGCTCAACGGTTTCCTCTTCGGATGATAGGTCGACCCGATCGTGCAGATGGACAAATAGCGTTTTGGCCCCAAGCTGCTTGCCGTCGCGGTAGGTGAAGCAGACGCCCGGCTCCACTTTGCGAAACTCGTGGTACAAGGTATGCGGCTCCGGCACATACATGAAGGCAAGCTGATCCGCCAAGGATTCTACGCGTAGCGTCCGCTTCAAGTTCGGGAGAGCGAGCAGCCCCTTGAGTTCAGAACAGAAGAAGACGCCCTGCATCTGTTCGGTGACGAATAACGGTTTGATGCCGATCGGGTCACGCAGCACATGCAGCAAACGTTCGTGCGTGTCGTAGATGGCTAGAGCAAATATGCCGTTGAGACGGTTGAGGAAGTTAATGCCCTCTCGCGCGAACCCTTCGATGATGACTTCGGTATCCGTCTCGCTTTTCCAGGCGATCGGCCCATGCCGCTGCACGATGGCAGCTTGCAGATCACGGTAGTTATAGACTTCGCCGTTGTAGCTGATCACGAAACGTCCGGAGGCGTCCGCCATCGGCTGGTGCCCGGCAGGCGAAAGGTCCAGAATGGAAAGACGCACATGACCCATCAGACAATCGCCTGACGCTGACACGAACCCGCCCCGATCATCAGGACCGCGGTGGGCAATGGCGTTGATGCCTGTGTTAATTTGGGTATGCTTAGAAGTGCCGCTGATGCACAAAATGCCGCACATAATTACTACATCCACCCGATGGGGTTACGAATACATGATGCAGTTGGTGCAGATTTGGCAAGGTCGGCAGCTCATGCCTTGATGCTCTTGTAGGTTTCAGCGATGAATGCGAAGGTTTCCTCTGCGCATCGCAGCCAGGAGTACTGTTCGGAAAGTACTTTGGCGCGTTTGGCAATGGAGAGGCGCAGCTCTGGGTTGGCAATAATCTTCTCTATAGCCGCAGCAATAGAGTCAGCGTCTTCAGGATCAAAATAAATCCCGCCGTCGGCGAGTATTTCCGGCATAGGATCCCGGTTCGAGCAGGCTATGGGCAGACCCGCAGCCATGGCTTCCAGAACGGTGTTCGGCATGTTTTCACAGCTTGATGCAAAGATAAACATGTCTGCATTGGCAAGCAGGTCTGGGATCGCCTTATGCTCAACATTGCCAAGCAACTTTACAAAGACACCCGTTGGATCCGAGGTCGCAATCTGTTTGCTCAACCTCAACTTGGCATCGTCATCTCCATCGCCCGCAAGCGTTAGGACGATATCATGGCCCTTGGCCCTGAGCATCTCGATGGCACGAACCGTGACCCACTGATGCTTGAACAACCAAATGGGTGATACATACAGACATTGAATTGGCCTACCACCATTTAGAGGCCAAGTGGTCGTGGGTTGGATGGTCATAAATTCTTTACTGATACCGTGAGGAATGAGTGCGTAGTTCTCTATCCGGCCACAGGATCCTTGGATTACCTTCGCGGTATACTGGGTTAAAAAAATAACACCTTCGGCACGGCGAAAGGCCGCGTTCTGCAAATATGCTATTGCCAGCAGGCGCAATCCCGCATAGCCATAGCCAAAATAACGCATCACGCCCGGTTCATAAGAAAGCATGTCGTGGCTGAGCACTACCATGGGCCTGAAGCGGCAAAGGGTGCTAGCATCAGCAGTGAACAAGATGTCGCAACCCGCTTCCTTGACCTCCTGTGACAGATGCACAGTTTGCCACCAAAGCTGTTTGGCCAGAGATTTTTCAAGGGCTGACGGATTATGTTTTACTAACCATGAGCGATTTGGAATCGAATCGAGCAACGCTTGGAAGGACCAGACATGTATTTCCAGAATGCCGTGTCGTGCAGGATCTAGCGACGATAGTATGCCGATCAAATGCGCTTTTCCACCACCAGAACGAATGCGGGAAGCATCGATACCGACCACCAAACTCATCGTGCAATCAACCCTTCTTCCAATCCAGTGCACTCTGACCGATCGGCTCATCGTCACTTAGCTCCCTGTCCAATGTTATGGCACCACCTCTCATAATGATTTGTGGTGATTGGTGACAGACAGCAAATTCCCCGCTGAAGATTCCGGCGTGATGCGATGCGACAGGTTATACGAGTATTCAGCCATAGAAAGGAGCAAAGGGTCAGTCATTTCAATAATTCGCGCCATCTGACTCGCCAGATCTTGTGCATCATTCGCCTTGAAACCGTAGCCATTCATCCCGGAAATCAGAAAGCTGCTCCCCGCACCGACTGCATCCGAGACGATCAACGGCAAGCCGGCCGCTGCAAACTCATGCAGGACCACCCCCCAAGGCTCACCGCGACTAGGTAGGACGAAACAACCGGCAAGCGCAACCTCTTCTATCAACCGTTCAGGTTGCATAAAATCTTTCACAATTACACTTTGCGCGGATTCAAGGACTGTTCTTAACGAGCCACTGCCGATCAAATGCAACTCCCAGTCGCGCTTATTGTCACCAAGGATATTCCAAGCCTGTAACAGCGTATCTAAACCCTTGATCGGCTCGAAACGGCCGACAAACAGAAAACGATGGGGGTAGAATTTAGTCTTTTGTACAAGATTGTTGCGAAAAGCTGCATGGAAGACCGTCAGGTCTGCACTTAGAAGGTCGTAGACGATGCGCGTCTTGTCGAACCCTAGCCTGCGGGCATATTCAAACTGATAAGCGCCAGAGACCCACGCATGGGAGAAATAGCGACCAAAATATCCCATTGCACCCAAGGCAGGGGCAAGCCTTTGGCGTGCAGTTCCAACCCATTGGTCATCGAAACCGACCACGACTACACCGTCTTTTTCGCGTAACCTCTTGGCAACAATAAGATACCCTTTATCTTGCCAGCCCGAAATGTAAGTTAACGTCGGTGAAAGCGAAGACGCGAGTCGCAACATATGCTCAACGGTCATCTCTGAGCGATTGTACATATGCACATTTCGCAATGGTTGGATCTGATAAGACGTGAGCTTTTTGTGGTCCCAATGCACTACATGCACCTCGGCACCCCGCTCGACCAGCGCCTTGATAGTGGCCATGGTATAACCCATGACCTCTGCGTAGAGATACAGAATCTTCATCTCAACGACATGGTAAGGCTGTGCCGTTCAAACGTGACCGAACCCCAGACGAGTGAAGTCCAGAAACCCTGGAGATTGAATAGAACGCTACGGCGATTGTAGCTAAATCAAAGACTATCCAGTCAAGACCGAAACTGTTAATAAAACGATAAAATATCACCATAGTGAATACTCGTTTAAGGGCAATTAAAAACGGTCCAGACTGCCAGGAGGAGTAAAATATTTTTTTCAGGTAATAGGCGAAGAAATAAAATACCAAGAGGGAAAACCACCAAAATAGGGAATATAACTCACCATACATTCCAATCTGATCACTATGCCCCGCCTCACGCTCCGCTTTTTGCGACGCCATCCCAAAATTGAGGTACCCAGATTTTAATGACGCCGATATCCGAGGCTGATCAAAAATATCAAATCCCGGTGTAAGAAGATTATCGGCGATGCTTGCTGCGTAATTACGCAGAGTAAAAATTCCGGCGTATTGCGCACGGTGGGCAATTATTTCAGCGGAAAAATCAAAAGAGCCCGCTCGAGCCAAAGCATGTCCCATGAAGAATTCGGTTCGAGGATTATCTTTCAGTGCACTCCGGGATTCTTGCAGAAGCCATATTTTTTCAGCAAGAGAGCCCCCCATATCTCCCTTTATCGTACGTGTGTAAGTTGAGATTGAGAAAAGAGTAAAGGCAATAGGTAACAAAACCGGCACCAGGACAAAGCCTAGAAAGACGTATTTCCGAGGTATACGAATTGACGGTATCAGCGCCAAAACCAATATCAATGAGTTATCGAACAGTGTCAGAAGCCCGCCACGGCTGAAGCTCAATGTCTGTATGCCTACCAAAATCAATGCACTAACCAATACAAAAGTTAAATACTTTGGAGATAATGTCTTGCGATAAATTATTATATACGTCGCGAGCACAAGTAGTACCATATTCGGCGTTAACAAGCTGCTATAGATACGATTTACATCGGCTTCGATGCTTTCCGGTAATTTTTGCTGTATGAACAGGGAGAATAATAGTGAAAGTATGAATATTACCATCAAGACGTGAGGCTTCGCCGGATAAGAATCGGCTACGTCAACTTCAGCGGTATTTTTGGTCTTTATCCGGTAGAACCCCGCGTATACAAAAATATTCGCCAGCAGTATATAGAACAGGGCATAATTCGAATCTTCCGGCCCATACGAAAACCTCTCAAAAACCTCTTGAACGGGATAAAGCGTCAGCGTAAATATCCTCAAGGAATAGAAAAAGGTTAGCGGGAAAACCATTAACAAAATAAATGGATTCGGATTTCTTTTCTCCATGCGCAGGGCGATATAGTTCTGCAGACAAAGAGTCAGGCCGAGCACCAGGGTGAGCGAGTCTACATAGGGATTTTTCGAAAGTTCTTCATTAAAAAAACCTGACAAAATCAGGCAGGCGACTATTAAATTGCAAAACTGTAGTATTTCGTTAATGCCAACAGTCTTTCGACTGGCTTTTTGCCTGTTCTGTCGCATTGTGAGACTTTGATTCAACACCACCTTCTCCACTCTCCCACTAATGCATAGGGTTCCGGATTCAAACCCTTCTTGAAATCAGCAATGCCCTTCGGGGTGTTTTCGGATAAGCCACCCACGTCAAACCAACGACACCCGTTCCGTTTAGCGTCGAGAATGGCTTCCCAAAGCAATACAGAATTTGCTTGTTGCGTGCGCCCTTTGTCGTTAGTCGCTCCCACCACATACTCCGAGACATTACCGAACTGAATGGTAACCAGCACGCCGACAACGGAGGTATCAGTGATCTTGGATCCTTCAGTCGCAACGAACAAGTTAAATTTATATAATTTGCTTTGGTTATACGACAGAGCGCGGAGCATTTTGTCAGTCGTACCGTCAAACCGCTTCTGATATTGTTGATTGTTATAGAATTCCAGAAGCCATTGGAAATACCGTACACCACCGTGGTCAAGTTTTACCGTAATCCCGAGTTTCTGACCTTTGCGTAGACAGTTTCTCCATTTCCCATTTAATCGCATTAGCAATTCATTCTCGCTGTCATTGAGAGACAGCAATGCCGAGTCTGCCGGATAGTTTGGTTGTTTCCTAAACCCTAATTTACACAGGCTTCCTTTAACTTCACTGCTTGGCGGCAGGAGGGGCGCGATTTGTACCATCCACCATCTCCGTCGACGCGCTTCTCGCATGAGGGCCGCAATGGCATCAAGCGCCAATCGGCAATCTCCAGCCGGCGAGTCCCCAAGCATCAGCGGACCTCTGTTTACCCGCGCCACCCCGCCCAGGACTGGCAGGCTTTTCACCAACACCTGAAACAGTGCGGTCGGCACATGGGTTTCGTCATAAACGACATAACGCTGCGCCTGCCAGCCTTCCGCTCTTGCCTTGGCCGAACCATACTCCCAGGTCTGCGGCAAACTCTTCCTCTTACAGTGAGTCCAAAGATTTTCCCACTCTTCTTGCGACTCGACTCGCCTCACCTGCCAACGCTCCTGAATCGAATCCCGCAATTTCTCACTGAGAGCGTTGATTTGTTTAGAGCTGACAGATTGGTGCACTGGCAGATAAATTCTGGTCTGACGTAATCGCATTGCCGTAGCGTGGTCATTAGCGGAGGAAACCACCTCAGGTGCCAAATCCGGCCATGTAGTAACCGGAAGGCCGACTGACTGAAGCCACACATATAAGGACTCGGCTGCATCTTGATCATCGGCAGCTACGCAAGCAAAGTAGGGGTGCTGCGTGGTGGGCAAAAACCTAAAGCGCGCGTCCTGTAGCGAACTATGCAACAACCTCTCCCAATCTGCTGCACGCCGGGTACGTTCGGTACTGAGGCGAGGCAGCCGATCGATATTGAGACCTAGCAGTCGCTTCGCGAGAATACTCATTGTGGGTAGTTCTGAAATGACCGAACCCGACTGGTCAATCAATCCGAAATGCTCAGGTTTCTTCCATGACCTGAAACCTAACCTTTGCAGATTTCTTTTGATAAGCCAAAGCGCGGTAACCCGATCAAGCCATCGTGTACGGCCCAGTACGCTAGCGTAAATCTCACGCAGGGCACGCAGCACATCATCTTGTAAACCCAGCGTCGAGGGGCCATTCCTCCGAATGACGAGTAGTGCCCCATCGGGAATTGCCAGATGCTTGTGCGGGCTGTACAGGACGCAATCCCCTGCCTCGCCTATGCCAGGAAGCGGCATCAGCGCATGGGCCGCATCTTCCAGGAGCCAGGCCTTATTCCTCTTGCAAAAGGTAATCGCTTCATCAACCGGGGACGGTTTACCAAAATAATGGACCAGCAGGAACAGATCGGGCTGATTGTCTTCAGAAACTGCCGGAAAATTGCTCCAGTCGGGATGGCCGCGATCATCAATCGGGTAGAAGAGCAGCTTTGCCTCCATCTCCCGGAGCAGTGCCAGAGACTCATTACAAAAAAAATCCGGGATCCAAGCAGTGATGGACGGTCGTTCACAAACGCGCTGACGCCAGCGAGCGATAACCGCCATCGACCATGCGGAACGGGATAGAGAAAAACAGCTATCCCCAGGATGGATCCATGGCGCGAATAAGTTTTCCGGTTTTCTTGAACTCCAAAAAAATGCTTTGGCAATATCGCCCCATTCGGGCAATGGAACTTGAGTGATGCTACTTGATCTCATCTGGGTCCCTTTTTCAATATTCATTTTTTACCCGAGCCTACACCGTAGTCTTGAATACAACGTAGGTTGCGGGATTGAACCACCTCAGAACAAATAACAACCTCAGGGTATTGATCAGCACGTCGCTAACACCTTTAGTGAGCTTGATAAAATATCGTTTTATTAATGAGTCCGTATTGGTCATGTCGTGTTCAATTACCAATACCGACCCCATGTGACCGGCGTTCAATAACGCCGTCACCAGGTTTCGCAGATTTCTCGGTTCTTTTGGTATAGAAAATCGGCACCGCCTTCAAGGCATGCACCGCTATACCAGAGCGAGTCATGCGGATCGTTTGAGTCCCTCCATAAACTCCATGTCTGCCTACAGCCGCTGTTATTGCCACGCATTCCTGTATAGACGTATTTGAATCGGCGCCTTGCAATGTGGCTGGCCTCGGCGCTGATACTATTGAAGTCCCCGAATGGGTAAGCAAAATGCTGTATAGCTGATTTCAAGTGCCCCTCTAACAGATCAGCACCACCAACAATTTCATCATGCAATTGGGGCCCGCCAAGAGAGGATAATCTCGCATGCGTTGCCGTATGCGCGCCAATGGTATGACCAGCCCTTAAAAGTTCCCTCAAGTCCTGGATGGACATATTCTGAAAGTTTAGCGGAATTTCATTGGGGCCTCTGTTCAGGATGATATTCTTCGCTGCAAATGCGCGCCAATCGTCTCTTTCGCTAAGTAATGCATATCTCCCAACAACAAAAAAGAGGGCACGAATGCCAAGCGGTCTTAATACCCGTTCGGCAACATGTAGGTTGGAGACTGTTCCATCATCGAAGGTTAATAGCAGACTGTCCCGTTTTACTGGTAGTTCGCCATCGACCATCGCCGCAAAAACCGTGGGATCAACAATATCCCACGACTTCCTCACCCAGCGCAACTGACGCTCGAAAAGCGCCTCGTCTGGCTCAGACATGTCGTGGTAGCTGAGCACCCGAAGCCTAGCGCCAGTTCTTGGTTTTAAGTATCTTGCGATATTGTTTCTGACCCTTAATGGATAAAAAGCAAGTGCAAAAAGATTTCGAAAGGACGGCATTGGTCAAGAAAACGCTACTTGCAGCAGATTGCTGCCGCGGTCCTGTGATCGACAAAACGTTTGATCTTTCTATGAGCGGCATTGAAAGACTTTCGGAGCAGTTGGGACCAAAAGAATTGACTAGCCACTCCTTGCACAAACGCCTCGATCAAAGACCGCCATGCCTCGATGTAAGCGGCGCCTTTATAAAGACCTATTGCGGCTTGAATCTCGTGAATCGCTCTTGCGCCTCGAATTTGTTTCTTTATACCTGCAGAAACAGGTAACATTTTAGACACATGAGACTCAAATACGTGACGGCCTTTCTTATAAAATCCAGATGCTTGACTCATATTGTTGTCGTACAAAACATAAATGCCTAACACTTCTTCAATGTATTGAATATTCGCCCCCATCTTGGATATGTTGAGCCAAAGATCCCAGTCTTCACACCCGTGCCCCTCCTTTTCAACTGAAAACAACCCAACGTCCAGCAGTAACTTACGCCGAACGCAGACGGCCGAGGGTGATAGACAATTTCCTTTAAAAAGTAAATCGTAATAGTCTGTGTATGGGCCATGCCGGAGTATGCCAAGACTTTTGCCCTCGATCTGCATATCTTCATAATGGCACACCAGATCAGCCCTGCTCGTCGCAATTACCTCACGAACCCGTTGGAGTTTTGACCCAATCCAGAGGTCGTCGGCATCCAAAAATGCGACATACTCACCAATTGAGTTCAGAATCCCAGTATTTCTTGCTGCACCCAAGCCAGCGTTTTCTTGACTGATAATTTTTAAGGGCAATTTACCAGAGAAGGATTGCAAGATTTCAAGGGATGAGTCTGTTGATCCATCGTTTACTACGACCAGCTCAAAATCCCTGTATGTTTGAGCGCAGACCGAATTGAGTGTGTCAATCAGGGTTTTTGCGCCGTTATAGCAAGGAATGACAATAGAAAAAAGGGGCATGTCGCGAGCTTTCTTTATTTGTAGGCTTCCACGTATACGCTTTCGCCAGCATTCTCATATAGGTTCAGTTCTCCAGGATTCCGAATGATAGTCGATCCGGGTTCCGATGTGCGAGGCTCTCTAAATCCCATAGCAGAGAGCAATCGAACCATTGATGAGCCATCATACATCCACTGGTGATGTCTGTTTCCGACTATCAAATACCTCAGCCTATCGAGAACCGATTGCCTCCTTTGTCGTGTCAACAAAGTTTTTTCGATAAACGAGTCTGCGTTGCCTTCAGTAATGTATTGACTGACCAATTTCCTCAGATCGGGAATTGCGATCCTGATGATGCCGTTTGGTGCCAGAACACGATAGGCTTCTTGCATAAAACCTTTGGCCTCTTCACGGTCTAGATGTTCTACCATATGCGATGTGTAGAGCACTTCAACCGAGTTGTCCGGAAGGGGAATGCGCCTGGCGGCGTCTGCCCATATGATATCGCTATCCTTGGCAAAAGAGACGAAATGTTTCGGACCTTCCCCCAGAAGGCCAAGTCTTTCCGCGATGATAACAAGTAAGGGGTACTTAGCAATGCGTATACTCATCGAGTTGTCATAGTTAATCCACCCAGGCGTAGGGGCTTGCCCACAGCCAATGTTCACTCGTTTGAGCATCTTTTTCAATTCCCGATTCCAATCTGTTCTGGTGCGCTTCGGAATGGTGGACTTCAATGGTTCAATAGTCTTTCTATAATCTCAGCATTATTCCTATACGGCTTGTACATTGCGTTAACATAGGTCGCGACCGCATTTCTGTCGAACGACTTCTCGTAACACTTACTCAGAATTAGTTCACGTAACACGCTTAAGTTCTCAAAGGCATAGTTCACATTCCATAACGTGAAATATATGAACCGATCGTCCGAAAACTCACCAGCATGGCTGTACTGATACGACTTGACCCCTTTCAAAAGGGCCTCGATTCCGAAAGAGTTGTCATTGAATAATACACAATCATAGGTATCCCGCAGGGAATCCATATTCACGTCGGTGATAACCCTGAAGTTGTCCGGCAGCATGTGAATACCCTTGATATCGTTTAAGCGATATAAGGGGTGCAGTTTAAGATCAATCGAAATCTGGGTATTTCGAAAAACCTCAATCAAGTCGCGTATGATGCTCGGGTATTGCTCGATATGAACTGGAAACGCATACAGGATTCGGCCGATAATATCCGGATTCGGTGGAGACACCATGTACTTGGATCCATCGTTGGCATAAGAAAATCGCAGCGCTGCAAATGTCTCAACGGGGATTCTATAATGGCCGTGCTCCAGAAGGTAGCGGCGGAAATAATCGCCCACGGTCAGCACAACATCCGGCATTGGATGCCGATATGCATCTTGTTCAGTGGGAAAGAAGTTCAGGAAAACCGGCGAAAACCCGCTGCTTTGGTATCCGATCAACCTGATGTCAGATTCGCGCAAGGTAGTGCAACAGGCTTTCTCCCATGACTGGTTCTCGAAGACATAGATGAAAGCTTTGATCTTATGGGAAATAAGCTTGCGACATTTATATTTCTCCGTAAAGGCTTCAAAAGATCGCAATCCCAAATAATCGAGCAGCAAAGACTTATTAATATATTCCGTCACTTCAACATCATCTAAGTAGTATTTCTCCTTTACTTGTATCAAGGCATTGAGTATATAGTCGATAAACAACAGGACAATATCAAGAGGACTGAGCAAGCCATAGGATACAATGTGCGTATTATCCTTCCGAACCCGCGCAAATTGCTTCAACAAACCGATATCGATAGACGTGAAACCCACAACGACTTTTTCGGTAGACGATAAATCGGCGGGTAACTGGCGAAAGTAATCGTCTACCAGCCGCTCGCCAGACACGCTACGAGGAACGAGCCCGGTTCTAAAGTACACAGAACTTTCTGGGATATTCCGCACCCTAAATCGTAGAGATGCATAACTGACCCTTATAAACATAAGAATCAAGCGCGGAACAAACTCCACGAGACGGCGCCATGGGAAGATTGGCCTTCTCTTTAATAAAACTCCTTTTTTAATTGATTGGTAAAGGAAGGTGACTGTTTCCTCCTTGCTCAGTGTAGGGCTTGCTGTTGCGGCAAACTTTCCACCGAACTCTTCTGCGGCACGAGAGATGAGATTGTTGTAATCCCCAAAGTAGTCATCACCCATCTTCGTATTAACTGCTTCCACAGAATGATTTGTCATGGTGCCGAAAATCACTTGACGATTCTCACCGCAATAGGAAGGTATGGAAATGCATCAAGATGCTTCCTGTAGCAAAACGAGCCTTCATCAAGGTAATAATACGGATCGATCCGGCTGATGAAAGTGCTGGAATTTAGTAACGAACGCGCACAGCCTTCTGCGTCAAATTCAATCTCGCTATTGGGAAAAAATGCAGCAATTGCCGAGCGGGAAAAGCACCATCCTGACACTTTTTCATCGTATGTGTTTCCCGTCGATGTCGTCGCACTGGTCGTTAACAAAAGCGGCGCTCCCGATTTCAACAGTCTCGTTAACTCACTGATATTCTTATCGAACAAACCGATGTCGGCATGTTCGATGGCGGAAACAGATATTACGGCATCAGCGATTTCCGTTTGCAGCGGCACATCATGGAATGGAGCACGGACATAGGAAATCTTTCCGTAGTTGGAGTGATTCCCCATGAAACGCTCCCGGAAATACCAGCCATAAGATACGAGGCGTCGTATGGCGCGCCCTGGAAGCTCAGGGATTTTCTTGAGTTTCTTGAAGGAAAGCCGCTTGACCAGGCTGCCCGGTTGACCGGTCCCGTAGTTGATGAACTTCATATACGGATGCTGATAACCGATCTCCGCATCGCCCTCACCCCTGATATCAAATATTCCACGCGAGCGGGCGGGCGGGGTGCGTGGCGAAAAGTCGAGGCTGATGACGTTGTAGCCACGGGCAGCAAGCAAGTATTGCATGATTCCCTGCCCGGCGCCGGCATCGATAATGGTCGAGCCGGGCCGGATGCCGGCGTTTTCCAGCTCATTCAGGATCCAGATATGGTCCAGGTCATAGTGCCAGCCGTTGGGACGGTTCAACACCCGAAGCCAGTAGGTCAGTTCCTTCAGTTTTTCCCTGTCGTCAAGCCATGAAGCATGCAGCAACTTTATGTCGTTAGTCATTTGTATATCTACACTTGATAATCAACTCCGCGAAATCCCAGTCCGAGGTTTCGTCTATGTCTATCCCTTCCGCTGAATTGCGGCTCATCACGTAAGGGCTAGCATGCCGACCGATTCTGTGATTGTTGCACTGAAAGCTTTCTCCGGAAAAGATATAGAAATTTGAATTTTCTTCATAGATGACATCCAGATCCTGAGTCCGCCCGAGAACGAAAGAATCGTGGTTTATCGGATTGAGATTTTTGTCATAAAGGCGTGTCCTCAATGCATTTACGGAAAACACGCTGTCAAGCTCACCACGTTGCCTACCAGCACGATATTGCTCCACTGCCGCCTTAATGGTTTCACTCCTCAACAGCGGATTGGTGCTATGCGTCTGGAAATAGTCGTATTGCCGACCAAGCAACGCAATGTCATGTGCGATGATCACGTTCATCGGCACATGGTCACCAACAAGTTCTGACGGTCTCTCGATAATTGCAGCCCAATTACCATAGCGATCTTTGGCAAGCCTCGCAATTTCCCCGCTGTCGGTATTGATCGCGAGCAGCCGAAATAGACCGGTGTCTCTTAAAGTATCCGCCACGTAAAAAAACAACGGCAGCCCGTTCAGTGGCCTGATATTCTTTCCCGAAACTCGCTCGGAATGCTCCTTCATTGGGAGTAGTGCGATTATTTCCATCATGACTCACGGCCAAGCAAGGCCTTGGCCACATTTCTAAGATACTTCACAACTGGGTTATTCTTTCGTGCTTCGAGCGCCAGTTGATTTTTGTATGCTCGTTGAAGGGACGCCATAATCTGCTCGTACGCAGACGCTGACTGGACTTGTGGCCGCCCTTTTTTGAAGACGGATCTGACATATTCATCACCTTGAACAAGTGAAAAGCTGCGTTTTGCCATGACTTGAGCCAATGTTGACAAGCAGAAATTATATGTGTGGGCGAGAACGCAGTAATCCTGATAGCTGTACATATATTCGCGTTTGTTCTCCAAGTCCATCACTCCAGGGACTTCGATATATATTAACGAATCATCATGAACCAGTTTCTCGATCTGTTCAGTTGCCTGCGCCAGATCCGGAAAATGTTCAAACACATGACTCAATATCAAAATGTCAGCCTTGCCGGCATACCGCAGATCATCCATACCCCCTTGTATAGCCTGTACCCCTTTTTGCGCTGCAAGCTTGAGGGCCTGGCTTGAATAATCACATCCAACTGTAGTTACAGAATGCCCCCTCTGCTCCAGTTCATCTCGCAATCTTGAAATTCTTCCCCCGGAGCCACAACCAACTTCGAAAACACGAATAGCTGTCCACCCGTCTTCGACATCTGAGGGAATATGCTCAAGAATGTACGGGGCCGCTTCGTCTTCCTTTGGCGCCGTTGAATAGCTGCCTTGCCCTGCAACCAACGGCCAATATATCTTTTCATAGAACAGCGGCAGCGAATCAGAACGGAGGCGCAATGTTTGGGTGATAAGCCCGCATGACCTGCAGATCTGCGTGCCGAAAGGTAAGCCGAACCGGTCATACCGGCTAAGCAATTCGAACGTTCGATCACCACAGAAACATTCGCTCACGGTTTCTATTTTTACGCTGCCATCATAGACGATTGCATTAAACTCATTGAGTGCTTTTCTGCGCCTAATGTCCAAGGGCATTCCGTTCTCTTCAAAAACAGGTGGGTTTTTCATATGTAGATCAATTGATGGCACTTGTTGTCCCATTGGAACGTCGTATCCCACTGAATACAGCGTTCCGCACATCGGCGACTACTTTGTCCGCTCCAGCATGGGCGCAATATTGTTTTAGGTAAGTATCATCACTTACATCTGCCTCATAACGGCCACTAGAAAGGTATGCGGAGAGTTGCGCCACGAGGTCTTCAGGTGTTTCACACCAAATCACGCGACGCTTGACCACATCCAGGAATTCGGCGGTGTACTCGCAGCGGCCACCCAAAACAAATATCGGGACCTTGGTGGTGCATGCCTCGACAAGCGTCGTGGCGGGTGTATCCAGAATCACTACGCCCGCTGTTTCCAGTAGTGTAGTGAACGGAGTGGAATAATCGATATGGATATTGCGGTATTGGTAAGGTATCGCATTGAGTCCCGGTGTATTGTTTGCCTTGAAGACAACCGGGCGTTCCAATGAAACGCCCTCTAGATAATCCAAAATCGTCCTGTGGGCAGTGTATAGGCGACCATCGGGGTCCGACTTCGGCAAAAACCCTACCGCAGTCTTCAACCACTTTCCGGTGGCATACACTATTTTGTTACCACCTCGCCAATCAATCTTCTTGTCCGCACTGCCAACGGCTTCGACATTAGCTAACCTGTATCTGCCTATCCATGGCCGGTACAGTTCCTGAACCATAGGTGCGTAAGCGAGATAATCGGTCGCATAAAATAATTCCGTGTACAGCGATAGAGGATCGAATCCGGTCTGGCCCATTTCGCCGTGCTGCCAGACCATGACCGGGCGTCCGGCTACAGCGGCCATGTGCGCGAGAAAGTTATCTCTTGGAAACGTAAGAACGGCAGTGACCACTGCATCGTATTGCTTCATCGAGCTGATGATATCGCGAGCCTTTTCGGCAAACAGGTTCAAATCGGTCTGAATAGCTGTCCCAAGATCTTTGAGATCGTACGGTATGCTGCTGTCGAATTGGACCGCATTTTTCAGAATCCCGATCAGTTCCGAGGTTGGGGTGACGCGCCCTCCAGCCACCAACTTTGGAGCGTTATGCAGGCGAAACAGTTCATTGAAGGCTTGGTACCCGTTTAATCGGATCCAGTCGCCCCCGCCTCCAATCACCAACAAATCACGGGCCGGCGAACCGGAGTTCGAGAATAAGCGCCTATCCCGAATTTCTCTTAACCATGCCCTGACCGATATTGGCAATGCTTCGAGAATTTTTTCCCGCAAGGTGTTGGCCTGACGTTTTTCATCGATGCAGTGAATTTCGATTTGCTCTACCTTGAATAGGCCAGAACTACGCAGCACATCCGCAAATATACAGTCCGGATCCGGCCTTAATTCCATAAAAGCTTCCGACTCAGCTTTTGTATAGCAAAGTAATTTCGCAGGCCTGAAATTGTCCGCGATGGAATGAACAATAAAATAGTTGTAATGTACCTGCCCGATGATGACCCAGAGCTGAAAGGCGTAGTAATTGCCTATTTCGAGGCCAAGGGTTGGGCTCCATCGTCGCGAATAGTCGTTGAGTGACTCGATCAGTGCATCCAATCTTGCCTGCGATTCCGTTCTAGCCCGCTCGTACGCCTCTTTCGTCCAACAATCGCCAAGCCTGCTCATCGCCCAACCATTTTGTTCGGCGAAGTACATGGCCTCTGGGCCGATTGGGATGACGATGTCATCCGGCTCACGACGATTGCGCTGGTAGTGGCTTGCCTGCGCCTCTGTTTGCAGAATCGCCAACCGACCATTCTTGTCTGTCATGAGATCAGCCATTAGTCGTCCTCATCAAGACTTCTACTCTGGCCAGATCCTGCGGCGTATCCACCGCCTGGGTATCGTGACTCGTCGGCGCCATGCGCACCTTCATACCATGCTCGAGTATGCGCATCATATCGACCGACTCGACGACCTCCAAAGGGGTTGGCGTCATGCGAGTGTAGGCGAGCAGATAATCACGTCGGAAGGGGATAATGCACACCTGCTTACCCATGGGGATTGTGTCAGCCTTGCAGCGGGTCGGGATTGGTTCCCGGGAGAAATACAGCGCATTCGAATCAAGGTCACAAACCACCTTGATGCAATTGCGGTCTTCGAACTCGGCATCGTCCTTGATCCTGCCAAGCAGGTTCACGACCTGTACATTGGCGTCGTCCAGCAACGGCTGCACCGCCTCCGCAATCATGTCGGGGTGGATCATCGGTTCATCGCCCTGCACCATTACCACAATGTCGTAGCGCACGCCTTTAACTTCCTCTAGTTTCAAGAGGGCTTCGGCACAGCGGTCCGACGCCCGTTCGTGCCGGTCGCTGGTCATGACAGCCGTGCCGCCGATCGATTCGATGTAGTTGACTATTTCCTGGTCACAGGTGGCAACAGCTACGGTATCCAACAAAGGGGCACGGAACACCCGTTCATAGACATGGCCAATCATCGGTTTGCCGAGGATTTTTGCCATTGGCTTGCCAGGAAAGCGACTGCTGGCCATACGGGCAGGAATCAGGGCAAGTATTTTCATGCGATCGGGAACTTTGTGGATCTCACGATGAAGTCCGGCATTTCGGCTCCGGAACGCAGAAAAACGGCATCGATGGAGTACGCGATAAACCTGTAGCCTTCGGCGATGCGCTGCTGCAGTTCAGCCGCATCCGGCATCACCACATGCACGCCGCAAGGGATGTGCTTTTGTGTGCACAGTAACCGTACACGCTCCATTGCCTGAAGAAATTCAGTGGTGTCAAACCTGGCCGTGAGCCCCATTGACGCAGACAGGTCATACGGCCCGATCAGTATTGCATCGAGCCCCTCGACATCGAGGATGGCTTCCAGGTCATCGGCCGCACGGATGTGTTCGATCATCGCAACCAGCAACGGCGCCTGGGCCTCTTCGCGGTATGCCTCGAAATGCTTGCCAAACAGATTGGCGCGGGAAAAACCGACACCCCGTGTTCCGGCCGGAGGCCAGCAGCAAGCATGATGCACTTGCGCGAGTTGTAGCGCACTTTCGACCATCGGGACAATGACTCCGCCTGCACCGGCATCCAACGCCCGCTTGCAATCCTTGGGCTGTCCTTGAGCGATGCGCGCCAAAGGCAGGGTACCGCCCAGTTCCAAGGCCCGAAACAGATCGGGCAACTGATGGTGGCCGATGGCGCCGTGCTCCATGTCCACCGCGACCCAGTCATAACCGGCCCGCCCCATGATCTCGGCCACCGAGGCATGCGGGATTTGTATCCAGCTTCCGATCGTGGGCTTGCCCGACTTCAGTAGCTGCCGGATGTGACCGATTTGAGCTAAACGATTCATAAGTCCAAAAAGTCCCTGACGGAAGCCCCCGTATAATTTGCAAAAACTTTTCTGTTCGAATCATGGAAACGTAAAAGAAACGATACACCGTTGTTCTCGGCGGCCTCCAAATCAGCACGTGCGTCCCCAATCATCAGGCAATCGTTCGGTGACACTGAGAAAGCCGCAAGCCCCATCGCTATCGCCTTACGCTTGGATAACGGCGCCCCAAATACCGCTTTAAAACAGTCTTTCAAATTCAGTGAATCCAGAATAGAAACCAGCTCATCTTGAGGAGTTGCTGAAACCAGAATAAAAGTTTGGCTGTAATGGTTTTTGCGTAGGTAGCCTTCCACGCCCGGCACCCAGGCAGAATCCAGAACACCCTGAAGTGCTATGGAACTAAATGTCTTGGAATATTCATCGAGTGTCTGACTATTTAGTTCCTTTCCAGCCCATCGGGCGTAGAGCGGAAACTTGTCATAACGCGACATACCACCATTTTCTAGATGATGGCGTCGAACTTTTTCCGCTAACTCCGATCCATGCTCTTCGAACAAGCGGACGAATGCTTCTGTCTTGACGTCTACAGAATCCTTGATGACACCATCAAAGTCCCAGAACACCACTTTATATGCATCAATGCGCATCGGAATTTCCTTCGCGATGAATTTCCTCTATCACATCCAACAATCCCTGCCCCAAATCGACAAACTCCTGAGGAACAAGTTTTTTCGCCGTCTTCGGGGTATATCGGTAAGGTGTGAAACCATAGTGGTTTGGTGCTGAACTTTCTCCGTGGTAGTGCACGAATCTAGGCTGACCCGTAATTTCAAAGAGGACGGAAATAAGGTCTTCGACACGAATCAACTGCGTACCGGTTATGGTGATAGCGCGATTTGCAAATGCGGACTCCAAGATATCCACGCTCAGACGCGCGGCGTCATGGACATGAATATACTCCCTCATCTCGTGCCCGTTGCCGCTGTAGTCCAACCGACCCTCGCGTATAATTTGAGAGGCAAAGCGTCGAATTCCATTCCAATTCTGAGCTCGGGGGCCATACAACGACCCATAGCGCAGCAGCGTGAATTCCAACCCGTAGTGCTCCGCGTATGCCTCAATGATTATCTCCGCTGCCTGCTTACTGGCCCGGTAAAAGGATCCGTGATTGCTGTAGACATACATGGTTGATGCGTACATGAATCGTTTCAAACCGGATTTCACAGCAATTTCGAGTACCTTGGTCAACCCCATCACATTGGACTCGATGGTTTCGAAAGGCTGCTTCCTTGACTGCTCAATATCGGCAATTCCCGCGAAATGATACAAAACGGACACGCCCTCCATTGCCTTCTGCAGGCAATCGGCATCCATATAATCGCCAACAACCATTTTCTGATCGCTTCGCAACCACGGGGATGCCACGCGGTCGAACACCACGACATCGTAGCCCCGCTTGCTCAGTTCGTCGGCGGTATGGCTTCCCATGAAACCGGATCCGCCTATCACAATTGCTCTCACGGCAAAGTTACTCCAAAAGTTTCAGTTCTCTCATGGCAGCCATAAGGTTTTCTGCCGCCTCCTGTTCCTGCTTTGCCCTGGCCTCTTTGGCGTAAGATCCCATGTGAGCAGTCAGCAACACATTGTCTAGTGAGCAAAGTGGTCCCGCATAGGGTTCCTGCTCAAAAGTATCGAGACCAGCCCCCGCCAGGCGATTTTCCACCAATGCATCGTATAGAGCCGTTTCATCAACCAATCCTCCTCGTGAGATATTGACCAAATATGCCGAAGGCTTCATCCGGCCGATTTGCTCCCCACCAATGAGGTGACGTGTCTGCGGGGTGTAGGGTACGTGTAAACTCACAATGTCGCTCTCACCGAGGAGCCTGTTTAAGTCCGCCCCTTTCACATTCTGCAATGGAGGTATATGTACAAGGTCATTGGCAAGCACGGGTGCACCAAACGCTGTCACCAATTCAGCGACCTTTCTGCCGATTCGGCCGAAGCCAATAATCCCGACGATTTTACCGGCGAGCAAACTACCCATCACCGGGCTCCACTTTGCGTCGCGAATTTTCCTGTCTGCCAAGGATATCGACCGAAGCAGATTCAGCATATGTGCGAGAGTCAGTTCGGCTACCGGTAATGTTGGCGCATCCGGAGTATTCGATACGCGAATTCCACGGCATTGCGCGACTGCCAAGTCAACGTTGTCCAGTCCGATACCACAGCGCGCTAAGACCTTCAAATGCTTTGCTGAATGCAATACGCTTCCGGTCAACGGTTCTACCCCGGCGATCATCGCAACAACATCGTCCGCCAACAACGATTTTACTTCGTCTTCGGTCAAGCGACGCCGGTGGGGATTTAGAATGATCTCAAATCCGGCCTGCGCCAGTAACTCCGCCTGGGGTATGTGGCGTAGATCAAATGAGGAGGTTGTAATAAGAATTTTTGGCATGTGATCTCTTTCGATAAACGCTTTTTTAACCATCCGTAATCCACACGCCGCGCATAACTAGGCGAGCAGGAATGGACGAATAATCGTCCGGATGATCAGCCAACTGATTCAGTATTTTCTTTTTTTCCCCACCGCAGGCCATTACATAAAATTATTTTCGCGCTTTCGATAACCGATCGCGTGATCGTCAGGCGATTGTCTCGTCCCCGAAATAAAAGTCCGCGCCCGCAAGGCATTGAAAGTCGGCCTGTTGCCCCCAGGCTAAGTATAACTTAGCAGCGGATCGACCACCGGTGAGCATTATGTTGCAGTAGCCGTGCTGAAACAAACATGCTCTGATACGTTCGGAAATCAATTTCGCAAAATCCGTTGCCCACGCTTCGGCAGCAAATCGATGAATCACAGGATCGAGATTGATATTCAACTCTTTTGTGGAAATGTCAATTATGAATAGTCGTTGAGCCGACTTGGATATTTGTGATTGTACCAGTCAATCGCATGGCTCATTTCACTCTGCAAATCTACTGAGCAGTTTTCGCGTACTGCCCTCAGCATATCGGCATACATCTCGCTTTCAGGCTCGTCGCTCCTGGACCAACCGTAGCTCGCATGTCCCTTGCCTTTGGCAATGGTTTCTCTGGGCAACATCTGCTTTTTGAGGATGGATGTGATTCGGGGGTGATGCCCGCGACCGGTAAATTGCTCCAGCTTGCGTAGGGTTTTGTTCGTCTCGAACACGGCTTCCTCAAAGCTCAGATCCAGCACAGCCAGGCCGGCTGCACGGGATTTTTCAATCTTGTCATCGAGCCATGCGTAGAGGCGCGTAATGCACAACACGCCCCTCTCGGTCGAGTTGGCACGCACGAACTCGGCCTCCCAGCCCTTGGCAAACCACGGAATTTTGGTATCCTCGTAGTAGAAGGCCATAGTGAACTCTCGGACCGATTCGAAGCGCTCCAGATAAGCCACAAAATGGCTGACCATGTACAAAGGATGGCGCACCATCTCGATCACCTTGACTCGTTTGCCGTAGGCCACAGGCAATAAGTCCGGCGTCAGCATCAGCATGTGCGACATGGCGCAAAAGGCGAGGTTTCCCTGGTTGATTTCATCCATCTTGAAATCGCCCTCGCCGCCAAAAAGCCGCCTGATGTATTTCAATTTATCAGGCGCATTTTTCAGGCCCGTGTCATCACTCCAACGCAAGTTGACTTCCCGTCCGATGGTATTGTGATATTGCGAACAGTCGGCATAGGTGCGCAGCATCCACAATGCCCCATCCTGGTTGATTTTCCCAAGATAGAAGAGCAAACTGATGTATTCATACAGGCTCTCGATCTTCACCTTCTCGACACCCGGCATGCCGGACACGATCGGCCCAAGAAGACTCTTGCCCGTGCCCCACAGGCCATCGATAAAGATGATGTCGTTATGGAATGTATTGCGCTTTTCGAGTTTCATCGCCGTATCTGTAGACAACAGATGTCACAGTTTTTTCTGCGCAACCATCAGACCCTGCGGGGTTGAACGATCGATATAGGGAGTTTCGTAATTCGGGTTGGCCATAATCGAACCGCACACGATCCAGTTCTTGAACGACTTCGGGAAAAAGATGTCATGCAGAATTACATAGCCGCCGGGCCGTAGCCTTGTTTCGACAATCTCCCACTCTGGAAGGGACGAGAACTCGCCGCTATCCAGAAACACCGCATCGATCTCATCTGTATCCATGATCTCTTGCATACAGCCCTGCAGGGGATCGGTGCCATTAGCGTGGAACTCAAACTCATCGCCCGGTGTCCTGAACACGCTGAGCAACTCAGGGGTCAAACGGTTCGCTTGAGATATTGCATCCAGTATCCCGTTTGCACTGAATTCATCCAGTCCAAACGCCCGCGCAACCCTAGGGGCCTTGCGGGCGTCCATGGAAGTTTCGACAAAGACTGACGCCGCTTTGATTGTCTCCGCAAAAGGCAGGCCACCGATCTGGGCGAACTCGCGCTCGTAAAATGCGCGAATCTCCTGTGTGCTAATCGAAACACCTTTGCAAAAGTGAATGTTTTTAAGCGTGATATCGCTAACGCTCTGGCTTCTGATCTTCAATGCAATGGCATCGGGGTTCATGTCCACGGTAATAATGTTCCAGCCGAGACGCTGACCCAATTCGGCGAGTAAGGTTGTCGACTGCCCTCCCCCGATTTCCAGAATCTTCTTGACGGAAGGGTCCAATATCAACAACGCGAAACCCCTAATGTAGGACAGAAATACCTGTCGCTCCCGCTCGTCGGAAAAGTTGATACCGGAGAAGTACTTTTTCTGGATTGCTTCTTCAAACTGAGTCATCACAGACCTTGTCTATCTAACGTCCTTGTTTTAATCCGGGTTGCCGACAATAACAGAATAAGGGAGCCTGTCCTGCAAATCCCCATTTATCCTTAGACAAGCTCATGGTGAACGGTGGGTGCATCGAAAACATTAACGTTTTTCCGTTCGTGCTGAGCCCGTCGAAGCATGAGTAGGGCTTTGCAGGACAGGCTCCTCAAAACCTTTTTGACAGAATTGGACATCTCAGACATTTTGGGTTTGAAGTGCAGTTCAAATCAGCGTTGCCCACACAGCAAAATAAGTTTCACCACTGCCCCCAGCCCCCATCCACCAGCAAGTTTTGCCCGGTCACATACCGCGACAAATCGCTGGCCAGAAAAGCGATCACGCCGCGAAAATCGTCCTCCGTAGCCATGCGCCCCAAAGGGGTTCTTTGTTCATAGCGCTTCACGAACACCTCCGGTTGGCTTCTGGATACGCCGCCTGGGGAAATGGCATTGACGCGCACCTGCGGCGCGAGGGTGGTGGCGAGCCAGCGGGTCAGTTGGATTAACCCGCCTTTAGAGGCGGCGTACGCGGCTGGGCTACCCATGCTCGTCCCCTCGTACAGGCGCCAATCGGGGCCGTACTCGCCGTAGATGGAGGCGATGTTAATGATATTCCCGCCTTTGGCCGCTCGCAACTCGGGCGTGAAGGCCTGGCATAGGTGGAAGGCAGTGGTGAGGTTGACCTCCATCGCCCGCCGCCAAGTTTCAACGGTCTGCTCCTCGAAGGGGGTGATCCAGCCCTGGAGCTCCGTTGTGCCCACAAAGGCGGCGTTGTTGATGAGGACGTTGAGGCCCCTGCCATCGGCCTTGACGGTCTCGATCATCGCGTTGCGATGGTCTTCCAACTCCAGGTCGCACTCCAGCGCCCGCGTCACCACCGTCCATTTGTCACGCAGGTCATGCTCCAGGGGGCCATAATCAGAACCCGGGCGGTCCACCAGCACCAGATCGGCACCGAGTTCGGCCAGGGTGTCCGCCATCACCCGGCCCAGCCCGCCGGTGGCACCGGTAATCATGGCGCGACGGCCTTTCAGGTTCATTAATTCAGTGATCGTCGTCATACCGTCTGTTCCCGCTTGTTCAACAACATCTCCGCAATCTCAAAATCCAGGAGGGTATCAATATCGATCGCTCGCTCCACCGGCACGTGCACCGCCCGCACCCGCCCGGCAAAGATGGCTTGGTGCGAAAAGACAAAGGCCGGGTTGGCCACATAGGCCACAGTCGCCACGTCGTATACGGCGGGGGCATCCTGTCGGCGTGTTACCCCCGACTGCAGCGGGATTACCAGACCCACCGTGCCATCGGCATTCGCCTTCACCATATTGAAGTAGGGGTTGCGGTGCGCATCGGTGACTGTGACCACCATGTCGGCTTCGCCCTTCGCGTACTCGTCCAGACAGTTTTCGATGTCAACGGGCAAGCGCAGCGGCGCGGTGGTGGGAACCGATACCATGGCCTCGGGAAGTGACCCTTCCGTTTCTTTTAGAAAGCTGAGAGCGTGGCGCCAAGCCAGCCATTCAGGGCTGTTGTCTGTCGCCAGGTCCGCCGGGCGCAGGAAAGGGACTTCCGCACCGTAGTCTCTCGCCACGGACACGATCTCCTGCGAGTCGGTGGAGACGATCACGCGCCGGATGCGCTTCACTGCCTTGGCGTGCTCAATCGCCCAAGTGATGAGTGGTTTGCCGCCCAGTAGGCGGATATTTTTGTCCGGCAGGCCCTTGGAACCGCCGCGGGCGAAGATGAATCCTATGACGTTCATGCGCTGAGCAACTGTTCTGCTTTGGTGATGGCCATGCGCGACCCAAGTGCCGCTGCCGATGCCCGCGCTACTTCAACGATCCCCAGCACCGCCAGGCCATCATGTCCACTGACACGGGGCGGCTGGCCACGTTGCACGCAGTACAAAAAGTGTTGCCACTGCGCCTGGTAACTGTCGTCGGGCTGATGGGCGTGGTGGAAGACCGGCTGCCATGCCACGCTGCCCGCCGGGCTTTGTTCGACCTCGCCCGTCAGGCCGTTCCAGCGCAGGCTACCCTGCTCACCAATGGCCGTGCATAGCCGTGTCGTATCATGACGGATGAAGTCAAGGTTCACCGCAGCCACCAAGGCGCGACCCGAGCCGTCGGGCTTAAAGCCCAGGGTCAGATGGGCGGTGTCTTCCACATCGATCTCCAGCGCGCTTTGCCGTCCCAGCCAGGCGCTCACCCAGGTAACTTCGCCAAATATCCAGCGCAGATAATCCAGCTCATGACTCAACTCGAGCAGCACGCCACCACCCAATTCCTTTCGCGCCGAGACGCCCTGCCGGTAATCTGAATCCGGGCGCCAGGATGGCAGGTACTGGCCGATCTCGCAGCGCACCGACAGTACCAGGCCGATCGCACCTCTGTGAATTAGTTCCCCGAACTTTTCCAACGAGGGCAGAAAGCGCAAGTTGTAGCCGACCTGTAAGATCAGGTTCTTCTCAAGCATGCGCTGTAGCAGAGCCTCCACGCCGCTGGCTGAATGTGAAAGCGGTTTCTCGATCAGTAAATGGCTGCCCCTAGCGGCCATGGCCATAGCGGTTTCGAGATGAAACGGGGCAGCGTCGGCAATCACCGTCACCTGGGGCGCAAAGGCGCAGGCCTCTTCCACTTTTCGAAAACAGCCGCTGGCGAACTCTGGGGTTGCATCACAAGGCCGGTGGCGAAACACGCGGATATCCGCATCCGGAAGGGTCTCCCGCGCGATGCGCAGGTGCCGCTTGCCCATGCTGCCGTGGCCGACGATCAATACGCGCTCGATCATGCAGTTGCCATGCTTTCGTTCAGGGCAACTGCCAGTTCGCTCAACGCCGGCCACACGGCGAGACGAGCGCCCTGATTCACCAAGGCCTCACGGGCACGCTGCAAGCCATCGCCGACAAAATTGAACAGATGAGCGGTCGCCACCGCATCCACGCGCGAGTCGGCGAAGCCCACCGCCAGATGCGCGCCATTACCCACACCGCCAGCCATGATCACCGGCACGGAGCAGTCGGCGGGCAGTTGATCCAGCAGAGCCAAGTCATACCCCTGACCGGTGCCATCCCGGTCAATCGAGTTCAGGTATAACTCGCCTACCCATTGTTCATTCAGCCAATACAATGCGCCGGCGGGTTCCTGCTCAACCAGTCGCGTACCCGACTCGGTAATGATCCGATACCCACCCGCACGGTCGCGCTTCATGTCCACCGAACCGACGACGCATTGCTGGCCAAATTCCTGCGCCAGTTCCCTGACCAGTCCTGGGCGATCAAATAAGGGCGAATTGACTACAATCTTGTCGGCGCCGGAACGCAACAACTGGCTGGCCTGGGCCACGCTGCGCACGCCGCCGCCCGCCGAGATGGGCACGAAGCAGCCGGCCGTAAGTGCTTTGAGAGCATCGCAGAAAGCGTCGGGGTTGCGCTCGCCCCGCGTCACATCGAGTACAGTCAGCTCGTCGATGAAAAAGGCGATGTGCGCAAAGTTGTAGTTGCGCTGAAGCCATTCAAGGTTACCGACTCGCTGCAAACGGAAATTGCGGCTCAGCATGAACGAGCCGGAATCGTAAAGCAGCGTAAAGATGATGCGTTTCTTCAGCACGGTGCTAACACGCCAAAAAGTTGTTCAGCAACTTGAGCCCGTTGGTCTGGCTCTTTTCCGGATGAAACTGGGTGGCAAAGATGTTTTCATGTTCATAGGCCGCCAGGAACTCGACGCCATAGCGGCACAGGCCCGGTTCTCCCGGAAGATCCGCGGCAAGCAGCCGGTAGGAATGTACGAAATAAAAATCGGCCGGCGAGGCGATACCCTTGAACAACCGGTTTTGCTGCGTGGCACTCACATGATTGAAGCCGATGTGTGGCACCTTGAGCAAACCTAGCTCCTCACGGGTGAAGCGGTCGACGCTGCCTGGTATCAAACCCAGACCCTGACACTCGCCATCCTCCGTACCCTTTTCGGCGAGCAACTGCATGCCCAGGCAGATGCCCAGAATCTTGCGCCTCCTGCCCAGTACCGCCTCGGCCAGTGCCTCCGTCAACTCCTGTGCATGAAGCGCATCCATGGCCTTGTGAAACGAACCCACGCCGGGCAGGATCAATGTGTCTGCGGCGGCCACCTGAGCCGGATCACTACTCACCACCGGGTCGCGGCCCAAATAGCGCAGGGCGCTTTGTACAGACCATAAATTACCCATACCGTAATCGACGATTAACAACTGACCCGACATGCTCAAACTACCGTGAAGCGCGGTTTCCAATAACCGTCCACTTTACCAAACAGGTCACGGTTAGCCCAGCGGTCCAGCACCGCGTCAAACTCAGTCCGGGTCATCTGGTAGTAGTTCAGATAGGTCTCGAGAAACTCATATGGGTACTGACCGTCATACAACCGCACCAGATTGACAGCCTGCCGACGATCCATGGCTCCACGGCGGATCTCAATCGAGGCATCCTGGTTGGCACGCCCGAAGCCGAACTTCAGATACATCAGGTAGGTGTGCAGGGCATAGAGCGCCTGATCGTTCTGGGCAAAATTGGTGAAGGTGCCGGCGTTCGAGTCCTCGGCCTCCTTGAGGCCGCAGTGCTCCTTGGCAACGAGGTAGTTACGGTAGGGATCCCAGTTCTCGAAGTAGGACCAGTGGGTGATCTCAATGGGCGAGCGCGATAAGTCCTCGTCGGAGGGGAAGCGGAAGAAGAACAGATCCTTCTCAGGCAGGCCGGATTCCTTCAGCACCTTGTCGTAGCCGCCCTCAAGGTAAATCTTCTTCATATAATACACATCGTAGAGGGGATTCTTATCGGTTTCGGTGGTGCCGCCGTATTCCACCTCTCCGTCCTCACCGTAGAAAATCAGCCCGATACCCAACTGGTTGGCCATGCGCACCGGCGCAGACAGAATGGCCGTCAACCAGCCGTAATAGGGGAATCCCATCTCCACTAGTCCGACCCGGTTGAGGACGCGCATGGCCTCATGGGCCGGATTCACTGTGATGTGGTTGTAGCCGCTCTCCACAAAGGCGCGCAGGTTTTGCTCCCCCAAAGGCAGCGGCAGCGCGGGCGTCACCGTCAGGCACAACGGATTCATGCCATATTTCTGTTTGAGGTTGTAAGCCACATAGGAACCGTCCTTGCCGCCGCTCACCGGCACTAGGCAATCAAAAACGCCGTTAGTGCGGCGATGTTTGTCGAGCAGTTGCTCGATCTTCTTCTGACGAGACGCCCAGTCCAGGGTCTTCTTTTTCTCCATCCAGCAGCAGGCGTTGCACCAGCCCCTTTCATCGAAGGTGATGCGTGGGCGGGTGGACATGGCCAGGCAGTGGCTGCAATAGCGCAGGATTCTAAGGTCAATGGTCATGGCGTTGTATTTCGCTTCCTAAAGGACGTCATTCGTTATGGCCATTCGCCCTAACCAAGTCATCCGGCCGCCCCACATCCAGCCAAGGTTCATGCATCGGGTAGGCCACAGTGCGCTGGCCTTGGGCTTTCAGCCGCTCAAACAAGGTGGGCATGTCGCAATGTCCACTCTCCTCGAGATTATTCAGGGCGGCGGGTTCCAGGGCATACACGCCAGCGTTGATATGGCTACGGGCGATGGGCTTTTCCTCAAAACCCACGATCTCCACCCCATCCATCTGCACCACTCCAAAAGGATGCTGCCATTCATGTATGCGCACGGCCATGGTTGCCGCCGCATCCTGTCGTGTATGGAAATCCAGTAACTCGCCATAGTGGATATCGGTGATCATATCGCCGTTAGTCACCACAAAGGGCGACTCCGGCGTGGGGCTAATCAACGAGAGTGCGCCGGCGGTCCCCAGAGGCGACTTCTCCTTAAGATACTCGATGCATACATTCAAGCGTGCCCCGTCGCCGAAGTAGGCTTCAATCATGTGGCCCAAGTAGTGGATGGCAAGCACAAAGTGGCTAAATCCCTCCAGTTTGGCACGCTCGATGATGTGCTCGATCATGGGCTTGCCCGCCACCGGCAACATGGGCTTGGGGCAGGACTCGGTATAAGGCCGAAGCCGCGTCCCCATACCACCTGCCATGATGATCATCAAGTTGGTGCGGACAACCGGCGACGTGATCTCGTCCCACAGGTGCAAGCCCATCACACGATTGCTTTCATCTACTATTGGTAACTGGCGAATTTTGTTAGCTGTCATCAGTTGCATGACCAGCCCACGCTCGACCCCCGGCGGCACCACCAACGGGTTACGACGGACGATGCCCTTTATGGGGCTGGAAAGGTCCAAGCCCTTCAACAGACCCCGACGGATATCGCCATCGGAGATCGTGCCTTCGAGTTCGCCTTTTTGGTTGACCACCAAAACAATCTGGATCGCAACCTCGTTCAGATTGCGAATGACTTGCTGAACCGTAGCGCTCGGCGGCAAAGCTGCCCGCCGCCACATTTCAGTTGACTCAAACATTGCCTGTTTCACCGATTGATCCGCTCGTGTTCAACTCCGCTCGCGGAGTAGCTGAAAAGCTTCTGCACTTCCAAACCCCGACTGGGCACCGCGTAGCTGCGCCAGCGCACGCAGGGCAGTCTCGCTGCGAGGAAATGGATGCCGCCCAAGCTCCGACTGGTAGATACCCATCAAGGCGATCTTGCGGTCGATGAAAGAAGTAATATCCACATACACGGTCGGATTAAACAGTCCTTCGGGTTTGAGGACGAAGTCGGTTTCGGAGATCGTTTCATAGGCAAGCACGCGTTTGATAGATGGGTGGCGGAACCACTTGGTGCATGCGGCCACCGCATCAGCCACAATACGATGGTCAGAGTGGATATCATGCGCATGGGGTATCAGCAGCTCTTCGGGCTGGAACTGGGCAAAAACCTCAGAAATTCGCTCGATCAGATCACCTGTAGGGACCTGGTCGAGTGACGTCGTCTGCAGCCTAAGTTCAAATAAGTGCTCGGAAAGAACCCCCAGTCCTTCCTGCACCCGCTCGATTTCATACCGTCTTTCCTCGATCTTCTCCGCGTTCCATGCATTGCCGGGGTTCATGGCAGTCACCAGCAGCCAGCCCACGACGCTCCCTTCTTCACGGCGACGAAGAAGTGTTCCACCACAAGCGAGGAGTTCGTCATCTGGATGCGGGGCTACAACCAGTGTTTTCATCGAATCAGTATGTGATGTCTTTTATGAGCAGTCGATCATCAAGCGGGATGGTTGCCAGAATCTCAGCAATCCGCTTCGACGATTTACCGTCTCCGTATGGATTGATGCAGGCTGAAACAGAGGTTCGGTACTCTGCATCAAAGACCGCTCGCTGCACAGCTTGAATAATCTGGTCCTTATCGTGCTGAACAAACTGCACACTCCCGGCATGTAGTCGTCCTTGTTGCCGGTTACCCACATTCACTACGGGTAGTTTCAGAAGCGGTGCCTCGAGAATACCTGCACTCGAATTGCCAAGTAAGCATGAGGCACGCCGCATCAAGTTAACAAACTCAAGGCGAGGGATATTTTTGGCTGTGTAAAGGTTCGGAAGCGTCTCGAACTCGTGTATCGCTTTTATCATTTGCTGCCCACCAGCATCGGAATTTGGGTAACTTAAAATAGTAAAAATGCCTAGATCCCTTACCGCCTCAAGTGTAGTTCGCATCTGGTTATAAGCTTGGTTAATTTCGGTAGAAATTACATGCTGAATAACCAATAGCAGAGGCGCGCCATCAACAATTGGAAACCCGAGGCTCTGGGAAAGGGCCAGGGAATCGATTTTCGGGACCTCTAGCAAGCGATCTAGCCCAGGATTGCCAACATTGAAGACACGAAAAGGTTGCTCACCCAGACGTAGGATCCTTTCGGCGCTCTCGGAATTCGTTACGAGATGGATGTGGGCTAGTTTGGTGACGGCATGTCGAACTTGGTCATCCACATTGCCTATCACGCGGTCGCCTCCAGCAATGTGTGCGACGACAATGTTCATATAGGCACCGACCAATGCCGTCGTCATCGACTCCTCTCGGTCGCCAAGCACCAATAGAATGTCAGGTCTGCACCGCACAACAGTCTGAACCAATCCCTGTAACTGGATTGCCAGCCCTTTGACTCTGGACGATGCCTGATCTCCATTAAGAAGGCTTTCGATTTCATCGACCACGACAAAGCCGTCTGAATGGACCTCGTTGGCTGTCAGACCAAACGTGTCCGAAAGGTGTGCCCCCGTGACGACCACTTGAAGATCCAGATTTGGATGATTGGCAATGGCCCGGAACACGGACGACATGATGTCGTATTCGGAACGGATGCCCGTAATTCCGAGTACAAGCCTCTTCTGTTTCATTGGCCTGCAACCTCCACCGGCATGTATCGTCCCCACGAATCACCGCAATTGAGCAGGATATCTAGAGCGGATAGAGAGTTGATGAACCCCTCTTTCGGAAACAGCTGAGGATACGCACCGGGCAATACTGCTGGCTGGTATACGATCTCTACCCCAGCCCTCTCGAAGGCGTCTGGTTCAAGGTAATTCCTTCCTCCAGTCCCGGAAAGATAGCGAGTAGCCCCCGCCTCTAAACAAAGATTGAGCACAAGCTCGGATGCAGCGCCTGACGCCTTCATCTCGCTGCTTCGGACCAGCGGCGTCTGCATATTCATCCAGCGCATCATCAGGGTGATAAGTTTGACATTCAGTTCGTTAAGACTGGACCATTCGTGCGCGTACAAGGCTTCAAGTTCTTTCTCGTATTGTTCGAACCAAGATGCCTTTCGGTAGGACTGCAGAATCGTCTTCCAGTGTTTGCGGCGCCAATCAGTACCGTTGTCGATCCTTACGTCGATGATTTTCTGCCCACGTTGCTGTTTCACTGGCACAGTTAGCCAGAACGCACCCTGCGAAGTCTTTATCTGGTTGCGATTTTGCAAGCCGTTTTTCTGGAAGTCGACTGTATCCAAGACAATGAACACATCGCTTTCCTTGATCTTCAGGAAATACGGCAACCATGGCAAATACTGCGGCTGATGGATCGCAACATTCATTCCTACGCCCCGGGTGCCGTCGTTTCAATTATCGCAGAACGAAGCTCGCTCGCCACTCGAACGGCATCATCGTCACTGACTCGCGGATGGCACGGCAGGCATAGGTGGCGACTCAACAGCTCCTCGGTCCTCGGCAACATTCCTTCAGTCGTTCCGTAGAGATCCCGGAACACCGGCTGTAGATGCAAGGCCGGCTGATAGGCCCACTCCACTGCAATTCCTGCAGAGGCCATTCGTTCGGTGATTGCCGCACGATTCAGCGAAGGATCGAGTAACAGTGGAACTTTCCAGAATGCAGAGGATTCCAGAGCGTCCGGGAGAATCAACTGTATTCTCTGCACACTGGCAAGCTGACGGCGATAGATCGCTGCCACCTGACGACGCCGAGCTAGAAACTCGTCAAGATGGCTTAGCTGAACCCGCCCAAGCAGTGCCGCTGTCTCGGTCATCCGGACATTTCGACCGGGTAGGACGTAACGCTCGACGCGCGACTGCATGTCTCTGCCACGATGCTGGAAACTTCTGGCGAAGGCGGCAATGCCATCATCGTCGGTGGTCAGCATGCCGCCTTCGCCGGCCGTAATCACCTTGGTCGGAAAGAATGAAAAACAAGCGGCATGGCCGAAGGACCCGGCCTCACGATCTGCGATCCGAGCCCCAGGCGAGTGGGCGGCATCCTCAATCAAGAACAGTCCGCGCTCGTCACAGAACCTCCGAAACTCCTGGACGTCTGGAGTAATCAGACCAGCCATGTGAACAAGGATAATTCCTGCGGTTCGGTCCGTCACGCGACACCTCACGTCGTCGAGGTCCAAGCAGAGGGTTTCGCCTAAAATCTCGGCAAACACAGGAACACCACCCGACAGATGAACAGCCATGCCAGTCGCAATAAAGGTTTCCGCCGGCACAATTACCTCGCGTCCGGCCACGCCCTTGCAAAGCAGTATGGCTTCTAGCGCGGACGTACAGGAATTCATGGCAATCGCATGACGGACGCCGACGCGTGCGGCGAACTCCCTCTCGAATGCCTGTACATTCGGCCCCATGCTCAGTGCACCATCGAGAATCATATCGAGTTCTCGGTGAATCCACTTCCGATCATCCTCGCTGAAGTATGGATCGGCCATATTAATCTTTTGCATTGCCCACCACCTGCTCCTGATACTGCTCCAGCCGACACCTCGCATAATGCCGTACCGCTTCAATTAGACTGCCCGGCTGAAAACCTAGTAGTCGTTTTGCCCTCTCACCGGAAAAGACGAAGTCACCCTGTGGTGAAGGCGTCGTAAGGAGCTCAATCGGACTTGCTGACCCTAGTTCGCCACAAACCAGTCTTGCAAGGTCAAGGGCGGAAACTGCCTGCCCCGAACCGATATTTATCGGCAAGAAACCAGACTCGCCGCTAAACTTCATTGCGGCGATCAGTGCATTGACTCCTTCGTCTGACGGCAGATAATCCCTGCGTACTTCGCCCCGCGAGTATAGTTTGATCGGATCTCCGGCAATTGCTCTGTCAACAACGTAGTCTACGAGACCGCCACCGTTGATAAATCCGCAATAGCGTAGCGCCAAATACTGACCCCCGTGACGCTTCTGAAACCAGCGTAGCCAGTTTTCACTGTTCAGCTTGCTACATGCATATGCAGAGCCATTAGCACTCACAGGAAAGTCCTCTGTAACGCTAAGATGACATGCATCTCCGTATACGACTTGAGACGATGCAAACACAAAGTGATCAGTACGTGACGCCATCGCTTGACATAATCGAACTGTCATTTGCTCATTGGCATGAAGGAACACCGCCTCGTCCTTGCTGGCCCCCAATGTCGCACCAGCCAAATGAACAACAACCTCAATGTCAGGCAAGTCGCCTGTCTCTAACCCGTCTCGCGCAATGTCACACGAGATCCAGCGAACATTTGGTTTCTCCCCGATCGATTCCGATGTCGGGCGACGCGTCAGCGCAACGATCTTATGGCCATCCGCCGCAAGTCTTGCAACCAACCTGCTCCCGAGAAATCCGGAAGCGCCAGAGATTAGGACCGTCACCCGTCAAACCCTTCTGAGAACTAGGTGACAGCGCGATGCAAATCCGCCACGTAGGACATTCTCTCGGCAAATCAGATTGCACTCGTTGATTTTGAATACCCCTTCGATCATCAACCGCGTGTTCGTCAGATTCAAATAACGCTGCATCGTCCCTTGTTCGTACGCCGCAACTACAACTTCTTCTCCGCAAAATTCGCGGGCATGGTTTGATTCGTCACCGCACATCATATTGCACTAGAATACGTCGCCTTCAGCACACTATGGCTGACCGAATGTTGTTCACTACTAACTCCTTGTCAGAATATTTCATTCCTGAGACGCCACTGTCTATTCATCCTGTGCTAATAACCTCGTCGGCAGAATAATCCCGGCCCGCCCGGTACCCAATCACCTCATCCCAGCGCATGGGTGAAATACCGGTGCCCGGTCGCTTAGTGGTGAGGTTTTCGTTACTGAAGGTCTCGCCCGCCCTGATATTCCGGCTGGCCACGATCGATTTACGTGTCATCAGTTTGTTCTTGGCTTCGCTAGGCATCAGGCGCTTGACCCCATCGCCCAGAGCGACTTCGATGTTACGCATCGCTGAAACCATTGCCTTAAGTTCCTGCGGCTCCAGGCTGGCCTGGTGGTCGGGACCGGGCAAAGACCGATCGAGCGTGAAGTGTTTTTCAATGACGGACGCGCCCAAAGCCACCGCTGCGATCGCTATCTCGATACCCGGTGTGTGGTCGGAATAGCCTACCCGCACGCCGAATGCCATTTGCAGGGTTTGCATAGCACGCAGATTGACCTCGTTCATTGGCGTTGGGTATTCGGTCGTGCAATGCAGCACCGTGATTCGGCTACGCGGCGTCCCCGCTGCCTCGAGCGCCTCGATGGCGGCCTCCACATCGCCCAGCGTGGCCATGCCCGTAGAAAGGACGACCTCCCTGTCCAGTTGCCCGATGTGACGCAGGTACGGCAAGTTGGTGATCTCGCCGGATGGGATTTTGAAGAATTCCTGGCCGAGGCGGACCAGCAGATTCACACTTTCGATATCAAAAGCGGTCGAAAAGAAACCGATCTTGCGCGCGGCACACTGGGCAATCAGTTCGTTGTGCAGGCCAGGGGTGAGTTCCAGGCGGCGCAGCATGGCGTGCTGCGTCTCGGCGCCGTCGGTGGTTTGAGCCTGATAATCGGCCTTGCTTGCTGTTCGCGTGACTAATCGGTCAGCGCTGAAGGTCTGGAACTTAACCAAGTCAGCGCCGGCATCCGCCGCCACATCGATAAGCTTTTTCGCCAGATCGATGTCGCCGTTGTGGTTTACGCCGGCCTCAGCGATGATCAGGGTCGAGCAGTCGGCATTCATCGCTGGGCTTTCAACAAAGCATTGGAGGCGACATCATGCGTCACGACGCATCCGGCACCAACCACGGTGTTCGCGCCGATCCGCACGCCTTCGCGTAGCACAGTCCCGCTGCCTATAAAACAACCTGCTTCAATTATCACGCCGCCGTTTACCCGGGCGCCCGTCGAGATATGACAGTGGTTTCCTATCACCGCATCGTGCTCGATCAGGGCCTGGCTGTTGACGATGCCATTGACCCCAACCCGCGCGCCGGCGTTGATGATAGCGCCATGCATGACCAACGTTCCCTCTTCCACCAGCGCATGGCGGGAAACATAGGCATTGGGTGAAACCACGACGGGCATTGAGGCATTCAATTCCTTCAATAACCCAAACAGGCGCGTGCGCACGGCGGGCGACCTGATCTGTCCCACGGTAATCAGGGCATGCGAGGTGTCGGCCAACAAGTCCGGCAGGTCGGCATCGTCCCCCAAAACCGGGTAACCCAACACCGGTTCGGCGCCGTCGGATCTCGGCTGTATGATACCCTTGATCTGAAAACGGCCCTCAGTCTCGATCACATCGATGCAGGCCCGACAGTGCCCGCCCCCGCCGATAAGCAGGATTGATTTCATCCCAAAAACGCGCTACTCGGAATATTGATCACGCACCGGTCCAGCGATTCCGCAATAGGTAGCGGCGCCCGGGGGCAGGCCCGAAACGGCTTGAGGCGGTGTATCAAGTTCCAGACCGGCCTCGTCATCAGTCCGGCATCGTTGGTGGCCTGTAGTAATGCATCGCGTTGGTCGGCAACCGACTCATCCAGCAGCAGGGTCTGCAACCAGTAATTGCTCCGGCAAGCTTCAGGCTCGGCCATCAAGCGTACATTCGGAATATTGATAAACGCATCTCGATAGCACTCATAAAGACGCCGTTTGGCCGCCAGAAGATCAGGCAACTGCTCCAACTGAGCGCAACCCAGCGCGGCGTTAATGTTGGGCATTCGGTAGTTATAGCCCACCTCATCGTGCTCGAAGGCCCATCGGTGCGGCACCTTGGCCGTGGTAGTGAGGTGCTTGGCTCTGCGCGCCAATTCCGCATCGTTGGTGAGAATGGCGCCACCGCCGCCGGTGGTGATGGTCTTGTTGCCGTTGAAACTGAGCGTACCCATAAGACCGAAGGTACCCGTGTGCTGCCCATGGTAGGTGCTGCCCAACGATTCGGCCGCGTCTTCTACCAGCGCCAGGTTGAAGTCCCGGGCCACGGCGAGCAGGCCATCCAGGTTAACCGGATGCCCAAGGGTGTGCACAGGGACCAGAGCGCGAATCACTTTTCCGGTGACTTTGTTAACGCACTGCCCGCCCTGTTCTTCACTGACCTGCGTCAGATAGTCGCGCAGGGGTCCGGCGACCATACCCAGCGTTTGAACATCACTGTCCACGAAGTGCGGCGTGGCCCCGCAGTAGCGAACGGCATTGGCCGTGGCGACAAAGGTAAGCGCAGGCACAAGCACCTCATCCCCTTCCTGCACGCCCGCAAGGATCAGGGCGATGTGCAGCGCGGCCGTGCCATTGACCACCGCCACGGCATAACGTGCACCGGTATAGGCCGCGAGATCCGCCTCGAACCGGTCAACAAACTTGCCGACCGAAGAAACGAAGGTCGAATCTAGGCACTCTTTCAGGTACAACCACTCGTTGCCCCGGAAGCTGGGTTCGTGCAAGGTGGCCGAGTCAGTGCCGACGACCGACGTAATCGCCGCCACCACCTGCGCCGCCAGGGTTGGTTTTGCAACCATGTCTGTAACCGGTAATGTCATGTTCACAGGTTGTATATATCCGCATGGTAACCACGCAGGTTGTCAGCCCGCATAAACCACTGCGCCGTTTCCTGAAGCCCACGCTTGAAACCCTCGCGTCCGGCGTAGGCCGGTTGCCAGCAGAACAGCCGTTTGGCCTTGGCGTTATCGGCCCAGAGACGCTCGACCTCGGACTTCTCCGGTCTCAGGCGAGCCTCGTCGGTGACGATCTCGATGTCCACATTCATCGCCTCGGCAATCAGTTTCGCCGTGTTGCCGATAGTAATCTCGAAGTTGCCGCCAAAGTTGACCACCTCGCCCAAGCCCTGGTCGGAATTCAGCGCCGCAATAAAGCCGGCCACCGTATCCTGCACATAGTTGAAATCGCGCGTGGGTGACAGCGCCCCCAGCTTGATCTTTCGCCTACCGTTGGCAATCTGAGTGATGATGGTCGGGATCACCGCGCGTGCGGACTGACGTGGCCCGTAGGTATTAAAGGGACGGGCGATGACCACCGGAAGGCCGAAGGAAGTATAGAAGGAATAGGCCAGTTGATCGGCGGCGATCTTAGTCGCCGAATAAGGGGATTGGCCCTGCAACGGATGTTCTTCCGTAATTGGCACAAACCGCGCCGTACCATAGACCTCACTGGTGGAGGTGTGGATGACGCGCCTGACACCCAGCTCGCGCGCCGCCTGAAGCACATGCAGCGTGCCCTTAACATTGGTGTCTACATAGGTGTCAGGCGAGTGATAGGAATACGGAATGGCAATCAGGGCGGCGAGGTGCAACACCGCATCACAACCTTTCATCGCCTCTTTCACCCCGTGCGGATCGCGAATGTCGCCTGCGAAAACCTCGAACTGCCCTTTCATATCCGGCGCGCAGTGGTCCAACCAACCCCAGGAGTTGAAGGAGTTGTACAGCACGAAGGCGCGAACCTTGTGGCCCTCGCGAACCAACGCTTCGGTGAGGTGGGAGCCGATGAAACCGTCGGCACCGGTAACGAGAATACTCATTGATGGGTCAGCGAATGTTTCCAAATGATCTGATTCCGGGCGTTACCGCGCCGCCATCGCCCGGAAGGTTTCATTACCCTCCACCAGTTCGTCGTAAGTGCCCTGCGCCGTAACGCGGCCACGGCGCAAGAGGTATATCTGGTCGCACTCGCGCACGGTAGTGAGGCGGTGGGCGATGAGGATGATGGTAATCTCGTGCCCAAGGTTATGCACCGCCTCCATCACCGCCTTTTCGGTCAGGTTGTCCAGCGCGCTCGTGGCCTCGTCCAGTATCAGCACTTGCGGGTTATGATACAGGGCGCGCGCGATGCCAATGCGCTGGCGCTGCCCGCCCGAGAGGCGCACGCCGCGCTCGCCCACGGTGGTGGCGTAGCCTTGCGGCAGTTCGTTGATAACAAAATCGTGCAGGTTGGCAATGCGGGCGGCGCGCTCCACGGCGCTCTGGTCTATCTGCTTAGGTTCCAGGCCGAAGGCGATGTTGGCAGCTACGGTGTCGTCGGCTAGATAGATCTGTTGTGGCACATAGCCGATGGCGCGCTGCCACCGGCGACGGTTGCCGGCATCGATGGGGACACCGTCCACCTCAAGGGAACCCGCGTCAGGTTCGAGCAGGCCAAGGATCAGATCTACGGTGGTGGTCTTGCCGCTGCCGGTAACACCCACCATCCCGACGGTGCTGCGCGCTGGGATTGTGAGGTTGAGATCCTTCAGCGCCGGTTGCAAAGCTTTAGGGTAGGTGAAGGTGATGTTCTTGAGGGTGATGGCGCGGGTCAGCGCCAGGGGTACATCCGGAGGGACAGCCTGCGCGGTGGGCGCAAGGCTGACTAGGTCGGCGTGCAGGACGTTGAGCGCCGGGCCCGCATAGCGAAGCTGCGTAAAACTTCCATAGATCTGTTGCAGGGCAGGCATCAGGCGGTAACCTGCGAAGGCATAAAGGCCGATAATGGGCAGGGCCGTGGCCAACCCGCCGCTGCCGGCCATCAGGTATAGTACCACCAGCAGCATGCCTCCGAAGGCCACGGCCTCGAGGGCAAAGCGCGGCATCTGCCCGATCACCGAAGCCGACGCCTGATGCCTGGCGTAGATTTCAGCCGGACGGGCGAAACGCTGAACATAGGCGTTTTCGAGACCGCCCACCTTGATCTCCTTGATGCCGCCGAAGGCCTCGCTCACCACGGTGAAGCGTACCTCGTTGGCCGCCATACGCTCGCTGCCGATGCGCGACACGAAGCCGCTTATCAAGTGGTAGATAAGCCCATAGGCCATCCCCAGCACACCGCCGACGATCAAGGCCAGCTTCTGATCGACCGCGAGCAGCAGGGCGAGCAACGCCAGGGCCACCGCACCTTGCGCCACCAGAATCATCATGGGCATCATCGCGCCACCGATGACCTGATTCACCTCCGATAATACCGTCTTACCCAGGTCCGCGCTATGTCGGTTGAGGAACCATGCATAGGGTTGATGGAGGTAACCCGCAATCAGCCTCGTGCCCAGGCTGTATTCCCGCATCAGGGTAAAACGCAATTGAGCGTAGGTGCTGATCGCCTTGAAGGCCAGCGAGACCACCAAGGCCACAAACGCCATTACACCGAGGAAGAACAGGAAGGCCTGCGCGTCGCTGAAACCGAGCGCGGCGTAGACACCGGCGAGAATAGTGTTGGTTTCGATCAGTTGCGGGTTCGCTAGCACCGCCATGAAGGGCATGATCGAGGCCACCCCGACAACATCCAGGAGCGCCATGACCAGGATCATGGCGAGCAGCAACGCCGCGCGACGGCGTTCTTGCGGCGTGAGGAGATCAAGTAGTTTTTTGAGGGTGATGAGCATTTACAGTCGGAGGTCGCTTTGACCTTGCGGCAGGATGTATTTCAGGTCGTAGAGCACGTGGGGCGTCTTACCCAATGCGCGGATGGCGGCTGCGGCGAACAGGCCCAACGTGGGCAGTACGGCTTCGAGCGCACGGTCCTGCGCCAGCATGCTGATCACCAGTATGGCGAGGCCACTGACCGCAAGCAGTTCCAGCCCCAAGCGCGGGAATTGTTGCAGGGTGGTTTGCAACTGCGAGACGCGGGCCATCTGGGCGTTGTGCATGCGGTATTGGTCTAGAAAGTCGGTTTCCCTTCCGAGAAGTTTCACATCCTTGGCGCCGCCCAGGCCCCGTTGCAGGTGCTGAAGGCGCAAGCCTTCATGATGCTGGCGCGCCTTGCCCCAGCGCGCGATGCGTCCGCGGGTGAGGCGATGGAACCCCCAGGCGGCCGTGCCCAACACACTCACCACAATGAGCGCACCCAGCGGCTCGACGACGAGGAGCAGGCTGCACAGGCCGAGCAAGACCAGCGATTCAGCGAGCAACGTGATGCCCGACTGGATTCCGTTGAACGTGAACATGCCCACCTCGGTGATGACATTTCGAATCAATTGCGCCGAGTTGCGTTGTAAGTGGAACGTGTAAGGCTGACGGAGATAGACGGTGAACAGGCGCTGCGACAGTTGCGCCTGCACACCGAAGACAAAGCGCGCCTGCCGCCAGGCGAGTACAGCCAGCAACAGGGTCTTGATGAGATACACTCCGACCAACGCCAGCATGCCACCGATGACAAGGGTTTGCTCGCTGGGATTGCCGAGGGCGTGCAGGGCCGGGTGAAGCGCCGGATAGTGGCGTGCGACATCGCGCTGTGTGAGCAGTGTGATCGCCGGGATCATCAGACCCGCACCGAGTGTCTCCAACACCATGCCGACGCACATCAGGCCCAGCAACACCACCGCACTGCGTCGTTCGGCGGACGTGAGCAGGTCCCAGATTTTGCGGGCGACAGTAGCGTCCATTGCGTCCATAGCGTCATTGCGTCGATTGCGTCTGTTGCGTCCATAGCGTTTATTGCATCACTTGGGTCTGCGGGACTGGCGCGACGAGCGGGAAAGGCGAGACGATCTGGTCTATTGCGTCTATTTGGTCTGGTTGGTGCGGAGATATTTGAGGAGGCCTGAGATGATCATGCCCCCACTCATCCCCTCAAATCCCCTTTACTCGTTCGCATAAATCCCCCCTCCCCCCCTTTGTCAAAGGGGGGGGATTTCTGGATGAGCGCTTCGGCGATATTGGCCATCACTCGCGTGCGGCGTACCATCTGAGAGGCCTTACCCGCTATGGGAAAAGACCCGGAATCTCATCCTCGGTAAAACCGAGTTGTCTTAAAACCATCTTGATGTATTTGGGCGCGAGTTCTTCCTTATCCATGACCACAGGCGCCCGATATTTCTGAACTCCTTTTACTCTTTCAAAAATGGCGTGGCTGGTCCCTCTCTGTCTCACAAAAACAACTCCGGCCTGCTGCAGAAGTCGAACAAATTTCGTGCTCGACATGGCCGGGAGCTTCTTAGGCATTTGCAAAGAGCTCGAAGGAGATACTTTCTGAATAAGACCAGCTTTGCGAAGGTCGGATCAGTTCAACATCTTCGACCAAGAATTCGTGGAGAGCATCGAGAGGCGCCGGCGTAATTTCATCCTCAATCCCCCCTTCTTTCATATAGCTGAGATATTCTTCGCAGGCCTCTTGAAGCATCCTCTTGGCTTCCTCCATACTCTCTCCCTGGCTTGCCACATTGAGTTCGAGACAAAGAGCCACATAATGTTCTCCCGCCTTCTTAATAACTCCCGTTAAATGTCTAGGCATCTGCCGACCTCTTTGAGGTGTTAGTCAACTTCATCCTGAGTACCGATATCAAGGGATCAATGCGGGCATGGCGTGCGGCGTCGATCTGGTCTGTCTGGTCTATTTGGTCTGTTCAGTCTGCAAGACTGGCGCGACGAGCGGGACGAGCGAGACGATGGCGTTTATTGTGTGCCGCATTTATTGCGTGGGGGACGGATACAGCTTCGCTGTGTCACTTACAGGGCCGGCTTCGCGATGGGCTTGCGCTGGCTCTGAAGCGGCGACAGCGGAAATCTCAGATCGTCGTGTTTCTACCACGATTGCATCATGTCTGTCAAGCCTCATATTGATTGCTTATTGTTCAGTTCCAGAGCATATTACATTGGGCTCGATCGCACTCGGACTCACGATAAGGTAACCCGAGGGACTTCTGGGGCTGGCTGGTCTGTTGCGTTTATTGCGTGCGGCGTCTATTGCGTTCGTTGCGTGGAGCGTGCAGCGTGTGGCGTCGATACGGCAGACCGCCTCGCATACCTTGGATTGCCCCTGCCAGACGCTTGTGCTAACATCCTCTCTGAGAGCACCCGAACAAGCCAAGGAGAGCCCAACTGTAGGAGCAAAAGGAGTGAAGCGAAGATGAGCACGCTTATTATTGACCTCCCAGCGGAGACCTATAAGCGTCTAGAAGCGCAAGCCCGGAAGGCTGGGAAGGCCCCCGAGGCACTCACCCTGGAGTTCATTGAAACGACGCTCAAAGCATGGGAAGGAGCGCCATCCCAAACGGCACGAGAACTCTTGCAAGCCTCAGGTCGCGTTCATCCACTGACCCCAGCGCTGCGACGCAAGATCATTCCAGGTGTCAGCCTTGATGAGGTCCGCGTGGCGGTAAGCCGGGCCGCTGGTCCTTCACTCAGTGAGATCATCCTGATGCAACGAGGCCCCAAGCCGTGACGGGCTACTGCCTGGATGCCAGCGCCCTCGTCAAGCGCTATGCCGAGGAGTCCGGGAGCGCCTGGGTCCTCCACATCACCGATACTCCCGCTCAGCATACCATCCTGCTCGCCGAGATTACGCTGGCTGAGGTCGGCGCTGCCATGGCGGCTAAACAACGAGCCCCGGGTGGGCTCACGCTGGAAGAGCGGGACCGGGCGCTCAGCCGCTTCCTCCAGGACTGTGATGAACATTTCCTACTCGCCCCGGTTGATCGGGGTGTGATCGACCGAGCCGTTGAGCTGACGCAGCGTTACCGACTGAGAGGCTACGACGCTATTCAACTGGCCACGGCGCTGGTCGCCTCTGAAGAGTTGACGGCTCAAGCCTTGCCTCCCCTGGTTTTCGTCGCCAGCGACGACGACCTCCTGACGGCTGCGAACGCGGAGGGCCTTTCCGCAGAGAATCCCATGGATCACGCCGATCTGGACGCCCTGCCACCCGCTCCTTGATAAGAAGGGGGATGTGAGGCGCCGGTACTCCAGCGGCGTCGATGGCGTGCGGCGTACCGCGTTCATTGCGTGCGGCGGGCGGCGTTCGTTGCGTGGAGCGTTTATGGCGTCCATGCGAAGTGGCGTTGCGACTCCGCCGCTAGATCTCCAGAAGCAGCCGCGCCGCACGGTCCTGCGCCAGCATGCTGATCACCAGTATGGCGAGGCCACTGACCGCAAGTAGTTACAGCCCCAAGCGCGGGAATTGTTGCAGGGTGGTATGCAGCTGCCCGACGCGGGCACACTGGGTATTGTGCACGCGGTATTGGTCGAGAACGTCGGTTTCCCTTCCGAGCAGTGTCACATCCTTGGCGTCGCCCAGGCCCTGTTGCAGGTGCTGAAGGCGCCAGACTTCATGATGCTGGCGCGCCTTGCCCCAGCGCGCGATGCGTCCGCGGGTGAGGCGATGGAACCCCCAGGCGGCTGTGCCCAACACACTCACCACAATGAGCGCACCCAGCGGCTCGACGACGAGGAGCAGGCTGCACAGGCCGAGTGCGACCAGTGATTCAGCAAGCAACGTGATGCCCGGCTGGATTCCGTTGAACGTGAACAGGTTCACCTCGTTGATGACATTGCGAATCAAGTGCGCCGAAAGTCCCCCCCCACCCGCGCCCTCAAATCCCCCCAACCCCCCTTTCCAAAAAAGGGGGGGGGAAGGGGGAGGGGATGCTGGAAGGCCAGGGTACCCACGGAAAACCCGGATGAACCGAAACGTATAAGGCTGGCGCAGATAGACCGTGAACAGGCGCTGCGACAGTTACGCCTGCACCCCGAAGGCACAACGCGCCTGCCGCCAGGCGAGTACAGCCAGAAACAGTGTCTTGGTGAGATACACTCCGACCAGCGCCAGCATGCCACCGATGATAAGGGTTTGCTCGCGGGGATTACCGAGGGCGTGAAGGGCCGGTTGAAGCGCCGGGTAGGTGCGTGCGACATCACGCTGTGTGAGCAGCGTGATCGCCGGGATCATCAGACCCGCACCGAGAAGCGTCATTGCGTCTGTTGCGTCTATAGCGTTCATTGCGTCGATGGCGTCTGCACCATGCCGATGACCATCAGGCCCAGCAACACCACCGCACTGCGTCGTTCGGCGAACGTAAGCAGGTCCCAGATTTTCCGGGCGACAGTACCGTCGGTTGCGTTCATTGCGTCTGTTGCGTTGATTGTGTCCATAGCGTTTATTGCGTCGATTGCGTCTATTGCTGCGCTCCCGTTGGTCCCTCGCAATGACAGACCCCGATGCACGGTGTATGACGGTCACTACACTTGGGCCGTCGTCATCCTTCAGCAGCCGCAGATAGGCATCCATTGGCTGGTCTATCTGGTCTGTTCCGTCTTTCTCGTCTGTTCGGTCTGTTTGGTACCGCGACGGTCAGTCTCTCTCCTTTTCATCACTCCCGCTGAGATGGCGTCAATCAGGGTGTCGCGCACGGCCTTGTCGCGCTCGCGCGAGCCGATGTAGGAAAGCTTGGGCAGGTTTTCAACGCGGATGGCGAGGTCAGTCATCGATGCCTCAAGTCGAGGACCGCCATTCTTCTCGTGTGACACCGGACTGTCGCAGAAGCCGAATCAACAGGTCTGCGCTAATGTCTCCCCGATGCGGGTTGGGCAGGATCAGTCGGCGGTCTCCTCGGAGCATAAACTGGTGCCGGCCACCTGCGTAGGGACCTTCAAACCCCAACCCGTTTAAACGCTCAATCAGTTCGCGTCGTGAAACAGGCGGGAGACGTGTCATTTAGGCCGGCACCTTCTCCGGCAGGTGGATGGCTACCTCCCCCAAAGCTGGGATCGGTAGTCCTTTCGCAATGCTAAACAGCACCCAGTCCTCAATTGCCTCGGCCAGGTTGCGGCGACATTCCTCCAGGGTCTTACCTGTCGCCCAGATCCCGGCTAGCAGTGGTACCTGGCCATAGAACGGTTCTTCATCGTCGATGCACTCGGCACGGGTCGGACCACGCTATGTCTGCACGGTCGCTGCATTGTCCGACCAGGAAACCGTGTTATCCGGTATTAGCGCGTCACTTTCGGCACCAAAAGTCCCCGCGTAGGCTGCCCCGTGATCCCGCAGGGTGTGCGACCCGCCCACCTCCGTGACGTCGCGATACTTGGCTGTGTACCCAAGCTCACGCTTCATCGTGTCCACGAACGTCACGCTGCCCACGGCGATCGCCTCCGACCAGTGATCCTCGCGCGCCGCGTCCTCGCGGGTGCGCGCGTCCCCGACCCTGTGGCGATGCGCTGGTTGTATTCCTGCGCGGTACGTCCCGCAATCAACTGCATACTCTGCGCAATCACGTGCCCGCCTGTGTCCTGCACCAACAGGTGAACGTGATTGGAGGTCACCATATAGTTGAGCACCGAGAAACCAAAGCGCTTCTTGGCTTCGAACAGCCAGTGCAGGTACCGGCGCCGGTCGCGCGCAAACTTCAGTAGAAATGCCTGATGGTGGCAGCGGTGAGTGAGGTGCCAGACGTAACCAGGTAGAAAATGGCGATTGGCGCGGGGCATGGCGTTTGTCTCAGGACGTGCGTTTCGTGGTCAATAAGGCACCGCTACGCGCAGGGACCACGGCGATTCTGCATCGTATAGCGGCACATCAAGGAGTTACGCCGGTCCGACCCGGCTCGCGCCGGCTCGCCACCCGGCTCGAACCGACCCGGCTCGTCGCTCGTCGGCTCGTGGCATGGGGTGTGGGCCGGATGAAGCTTCGCCCTCTCACTTACAGGGCCGGCGTGGCGACGGGCTTATAACTATCAGTCCCAAGCACTGAGATATTCAACCTGATTGCTCATTTCCTCAGCGGACTTGGTGGCAATAAGTTTCAAGAGGCGGCGCATTTGCTCACCCACTGAGTAGCGCTGCTGGCGTGCGAGGATGATTCCCGTATGCGATTTGCCCTCTCTCAGAAAGCCGGTATGTAGACGATAGAAATCTCCGACATTGAAGGACAACAACACGCGACCCTGCCTGGTCGCATATTCCAGGTGCACCTCGTCCTTCTGTTCAATCATGCCCGCCTCACGCGCGGTGATGACATCTACACCGCGCATACGCAGAGCAGAAACCAAGTCGTTATCTAACGCATCCTCGTCAACATAGAGACGGACTGTCACGGACGCTTTCGGGAAAGGAAGTGCTCCCGCTCAAGGCGATCAGCCTCTATTTCCTCAGCGGCAATGTCGGCTTCGATCTCTTCTCGATTCGCGTGATAATACGCGAGCGCTGCATGGACTTGTGCCAATGACAGGTGGCCAATCCGGTCCGTTATCTCTTCCGGAGTCAATCCTAACTTGTACCATCCTACGATACGCCGTACCGTGACCCCTGTCTCAGCGATCCGCGGGCGCCCCCCCCGGATTTCCGGTGACCGTACGATAAGTGTCCCAATATCAGTGACCGTTGCCATGGTTGCTCCCTCCTGACGACTTCGTAACTCGTCCCTTAAAGCTGAACATTTTTCTTTAGCTTATCACGCCTGCATCCCCCACTGCCAGGCCTCATCTCCTATCGGTGTGATGGAGAGGATGGCGTTTCACGGCGGCACGGGTCGGACCACGCTATGTCTGCACGGTCGCTGCATTGTCCGACCAGGAAACCGTGTTATCTCGCATTAGCGCATCACTTTCGCTGCCAAAAGGCCTCGTGTAAGCTGCCCCTTGTTCCCGCAGGGTGTGCGACCCGCCCACCTCCGTGACGTCGCGATACCTGGCTGTGTACCCAAGCTCCCGCTTGATCTTGTCCACGAACGTCACGCTGCCCACGGCGATCGCCTCCGACCAGTGATCCTTGCGCACCGCTACCTGGCGGGTGAGCGCTTCCTCGACCCAGTGGCGGTGCGCGTGTTGAAAACTCGCCACGTCCGCAAACCCACATAAGGCACTGAGCCCCCGAAGGTCAATGACGGCGTAGCGTTGTGGCGGCTTCTGAATCTCACGATAGCCGCTATGAGTCCATTCAGCGGGGTGCGTCGTCACCCCGGCACGCACCATGTTCAAGTCGATATAGACCAGACAGCGATACAGGTGCTCGTCGGCCTCGATCGCGGTGGCATGATACCGGTCTTCCCAGAAGGCTCCCCCACGCCCTTTGCGCTGGTTGTATTCCTGCGCGGTCCGTCCGGCAATCAACTGCATGCTCTGCGCAATCACGTGTCCGCCTGTGTCCTGCACCAACAGGTGAACGTGGTTGGAGGTCACCATATAGTTGAGTACCGACAGACCAAAGCGCTTCTTGGCTTCGAACAGCCAGTGCAGGTAACGGCGCCGGTCGCGCGCAAACTTCAGTAGAAATGCCTGATGGTGGCAGCGGTGAGTGAGGTGCCAGACGTAACCGGGGAGAAAATGGCGATTGGCACGGGGCATCGCGTCTATCTCAGGGCGTGCGTTTCATGGTCAATAAGGCACCGCTAAGCGCATGGGTCACGGCGATTCTGCATCGTATAGCGGCACATCAAGGAGTTACGCCGGTCCGACCCGGCTCGCCCCGGCTCGCCGGCTCGTTGGCGCGTCTATAGAGCTAATAGCGTTCATTGTGTAGGGCGGTGATGGCGTGGGACGTGGGTTGGGCAGAAATACGACACTGCCACACATGGATGATCAAGACGCGATGGCTTACTTTAAGAGCTTGGAAGGATTCCCCTTAGGCTACCGTTCGCTCGGATCCTCCTCTGTACCGATCGGCAGCGGTCGTACGCGCAGGCGCGTCTGCTCAATCACAACCACTGCCCCGCTCCCGAGTGATTCGATGACCTCCCTCAGGTTGGAGATAAGAAGACGGACATGGGCCTCCGGCCTTCGTGCAACCAGCCGCCGGAACAGGATAACGGACGGTTTCTTCTCCTGACGGAGAGCCAATAGGGTTCCGAAATCGGTATCTGCCGAGACGATCACGCGATCCTCACTGGCGGCACGATCAAAAATGACCTCGTCTTCCGCTTCTTGCATTCCATAGTCGCGTACGTGGACCGCATCATGTCCGCTCTTTCGGAGACCCTCGGCTACCACTGGTGACAGGGCATTGTCGACCAGGAATTTCATGCCGGGATCGTCAGGGGGAGTTCACGCTCGCTGACAGCTTCCGCAGCATACTGCAAGGCTTCACGGATATCCTCCGGCCGAAGGTCCGGATAGGCCTTCAGTATCTCCTCTGTACTCATACCGTCCGCAACCATTCCGACGACTGTCGCCACAGGGATGCGCAACCCACGCACGCAGGGAACTCCTCCCATCTGGCGAGGGTTCACGGTGATCCGCGTAAATTTCATAGCTGCTCGTCTCCTGCTTTGTCATCGACGTTGAACCGATTATGCCGGGAACGAAAAACGCATCCTGATCCGAGTGAGAGCAACAGGATTCCGCCAGGATTGAGAGAACCTGTAGTCACTATAGGCCAAAGGGGGGACCGTGTCCAGTGTGCCACCGCGTTGATTGCGTGCGGCGTGGGTCGCGTTGGTTGCGTGGGAGACGGATGAAGCTTCGCCCTCTCACTTACAGGGCCGGCGTGGCGACGGGCTTATGCCGACTCTGAAGCGCCGAGGGCAGAATTCGATTCGCTAGGACCTACGACTGTTCAGCTTATCCACATGCTATTCATCACTTTTTATCATTGTCGATACAATAGTGTCAATATTAATACACATCCAGGGAATAAAGTTTATGCTCCATCAGTGCACGCCTAGCGCGGCAAGTGCAATCCCGTCATACCCCGGCTTACCAAGGAAAGGCAAGGGGGAATTGCTGGAAGAGAACAACAAACTTTCTAAGCAAGGAAATGCGGGATGAGCGGGAAAGGCGAGACGGGCGCGTTGGTTGCGGACGGCGTCTATTGCGTCGGTTGCGTCGGGTTCGTCTGCGGGACTGGCGCGACGAGCGAGAAAAGCGAGACTATCACGTCTGTTGCGTCTGTTGAGTTCATTGAGTCGATTGCCGTAGATTCAAGAAACTCAATTACCTTGACAGGATGATGTCACCCGCTGTATTCTAATGTCGGACGTCATAGAGTTTTGGAGGGAACGATGCCAACTGTACAAAAGAGCCTGCGAATTCCAAATGAGATCGCCAAAGCCATTGAGGAAACTGCCGAAACCTCCGGCCGGGACTTCTCGACCGTGACCAACGAGTTGATCGCTGAGGCTGTGAAGATGCGACGCTGTCCAGGAATCCTCTTTGCTGATGGCCCATCAGGTCGAAGGGCCCGCATCGCCGGCACCGGCCTCGATGTCTGGGAGGTTATCGCCACCTATAAAGGCATCGAGCGCGACGTGGAGCGTCTTTACCGCGCCTATCATTGGCTCTCCGAGCCTCAACTGCGCGCCGCTCTCGGCTACTACGCTGCCTATCCTGAGGAGATCGACCGGCAGGTCGCCCGGAATGCAGTGTGGACAAAAGACCGGCTCGCCGAACGGTATCCCTCCCTGGCGGCTGAGCGATCTTGAAATACTACCTCGACGAGGACCTCAGCCAGAAGGTCGCTGAGCTGCTCCGCGCGCGGAGCCTTGATGCGATCAGCGCCCACGAGGTGGGCGCTGAAGGATGTTCGGATACTGACCAACTCGATCGGGCTGCCCACGAGGGACGCTGCTTGGTGACTAGAAACCGCGACGATTTTATCCGTCTTACGGTCCAGGTTTTCCATGACCAACGTCCGCATCATGGAGTCCTTATCGTCCCCTACAGCCTGCCTGGTGATCGGTTCGCTTTGATCGCCGACGCCTTAACCCAGTATGCAACCCAGCATCCACAAGGCCTACCTCCGTACGCCGTTGATTTCCTATGATAAAAAAGTCTGTTTGATCTGTAGGGTCGATTGCGTTCATTGCGTGCCGCGTTTATTGCGTCCATAGCGTTCATAGCGTTCATAGCGTTCATTGCGTGCGCGTGGGAAGCGAGACGAGCGTGACGAGCGGGAGAGGCGAGATGAACGCGTCTATTCGGTCGTTGGGTCGCAGCGCTCTTGGCCGATACCGTCACGAAAGAGAGTATACCGGGACGGTAATTGCCTTCTCCGGGCAACCTGGCCTTTGTAGTACGTTATCGATCTTTCGAGCCACTTCGGGGAGAATCACCTTCTCCCCGCATTGTGTACAGACTCCCACCGGGACCCCATCGATCAGGCACAGCCGGCCTTCCCACCACACATCTCTTTGGATGAGCTGCTCTTCGACGCTGCCCCCGCAAAAAAAGCAATCTGAGTACACACGAGTCATGGCGTTCCCTTGTTTAGCCGTCTGGTTCTTGGGTCCTTCCACTTGGGCTCACCAGGAATATACACCGTAATAAGGAATAGTTTACCCTGCCGAGTGCTTCCGCAGACTATATGAACCGGCCGGCCCCCGCAGAAACCGAGCACCAGGCAACTTTCGCCCCGCGGATCCTGCGGATACCGCTCCAGAATCTCGCACGACTGCAACACCGCCTCGATATCCTCAATGGTGAGATGATCGTTGAGCCGTTCCTCATCGGCATGCCAGGACAGCTCGTACTCTCCGCGCTGGACCGCCTGCCCGATACTGCGCTCATCGAGGGTCACCTGTCGCCCCTCTGCACACTAGACCTGGCTCATTTCCTTACAGGCCACTGTAATTGTACCGTGCTCAGGTCGAATCGTCCAGGAGATCGTTTCACCAGATTATCTGAACTCGCTCTACATGCTCCCGGAGAACCATTCCTCACGATTCGACGCTGCGGCGTTGCGTCGATTGCGTCGATTGAGTCTGTTGAGTCGATTGGGTCGATTGCGTTCATAGCGTTGGTTGTGTTCGTTGCGTACCGCGTGGATTGCGTGTCGCGTTGATTGCGTCGATTGCGGGTTTGGGAGTTTGAGGTCACTCTCCCAGCCATTCTTCGCGGGAGACGCCTGACTGTCGCAGAAGCCGAGCTAACAGATCTACGCTAATCTCTCCACGATGCGGGTTGGGCAAAATCAGTCGGCGGTCTCCCCGGAGCATAAATTGGTGTCGACCACCTGCGTAAGGACCTTCAAACCCCAACCTGCTTAAACGCTCGATTAGTTCGCGGCGTGAAACAGGCAGGAGACGAGACATTTAGGCCGGCACCTTCTCCGGCAGATGGATGGCCACCTGTCCCAACGCGGGGATCGGTAATCCTTTCGCAACACTAAACAGGACCCAGTCCTCGATGGCCTCGGCCAGATGGCGGCGACAGGCTTCCAGCGTCTTCCCTGTCGCCCAGACCCCGGCTAGCGGTGGAACCTCACCGTAGAACGGTTCTTCATCTTGAATGATTTCGTAATGTGCGCATTCCAGTGCGGTCTGAATGTACTGCAATAACATGCTGCACCTCCTCAGTTCACATTCTCGCACATTATAACACCTTTTCAAGCCAACCCACCCGGTTGCGTCGGTTGCGTCTTGTATATTGATTATGCGATATAGTTGAGCACCAAGAACGAGTCACGTGGGCGTGACAGACCGATTGCGTCTGGGTCGTGTGAGACCGAGCGACAGCGAGGATCTTCACGCCCATCTCCGGTTGAGCCCGAACAGTTGTCCGGGTCAGCAGCCCGCATCCGCAAGACCGGGCCACAGAGGAGGAGAGTCCCATGCAGCCTACGTCCCTGGTCGTCGGTATTGATGTCTCCAAAGATCGCTGTTGCGTCGGATTCGTCTGCAGGACTGGCGCGACGAGCGAGAAAAGCGAGACGGGCGAGACTATTGGGTCGTTGGGTCGCAGCGCTCTTGGCCGATACCGTCACGAAAGAGAGTATACCGGGATGGTAATTGCCTTCTCCGGGCAACCTGGCCTTTGTAGTACGTTATCGATCTTTCGAGCCACTTCGGGGAGAATCACCTTCTCCCCGCATTGTGTACAGACTCCCACCGGGACCCCATCGATCAGGCACAGCCGGCCTTCCCACCACACATCTCTTTGGATGAGCTGCTCTTCGACGCTGCCCCCGCAAAAAAAGCAATCTGAGTACACACGAGTCATGGCGTTCCCTTGTTTAGCCGTCTGGTTCTTGGGTCCTTCCACTTGGGCTCACCAGGAATATACACCGTAATATGGCGTCATCGCATTAGAGCGTGGGCATGATGAGACTGGAGCGCCGGCAGGATTGCGAAGCCCAGGCCGATGACGACGAGGCGGGAGCAACGCGCGCATCCTCACGCCGCGTAGATTTCTTCATGGGCTACACTTTTTGCGGCATACAGGAGAGCGGCCCGGATATCGTCTGTGGTGATGAAAGGATAGTCTTTCTGAATGTTTTCGAACGTCGCACCATAGGCGATCTTTTCAACGACGATTTCTACCGTCAGCCGGGTACCACGAATGACAGGTTTCCCTAGCATGATATCCGGATTGACAACAATTCGCTTCAGCAAAGCTTTCTCGGTCATGTGTTTCGCCCCATGGGTACGAATCGAAACTTTGTCCTGGTCACCACGACAAAGTGGTTGAGCACCCGGTCAGAGTGATCCTTCACAATCTTTTTCATCAGCTTCACCTTGTCGTTCGTCTTCTGCCCCTTGACTCGAATTAATATGATCCCGACCGATAGCTTCTTTTGTAGAAATGTCAATTCACCGAAGTCCTTATCGTTGGTGACCAGTATTCTTTGTTCTCTGTTCGCCAGATCGAGAAGCTTCTGGTCAGGCATTGCCACGCCGAAGTCCGCCGTCCATTTCACATCATACCCTTCGTCACGCAGGAAATCTACAACAGCCTTTTCTACGTTGACATCGGCAATAAATTTAATGATCGATCTCTTCACTGAGGCGGGCACCGAGCCCTGTTGCGTCATCGCGTCCATCGCGTCGATTGCGTTGGTTGCGTGCGGCGTCGATGGCGTCTATTGCGTCATCGCGTCGATGGCGTGCAGCGTTTATGGTGTGTGGGATAAATACAGCTTCGCCCTCTCACTTACAGGGCCGGCGTGGCGACGGGCTTATACGGACCTGAAGCGCCGAGGGCAGAATTCGATTCGCTAGGACCTACGGCTGTTCAGCTTATCCACATGCTATTCATCACTTTTTATCATTGTTGATACAATAGTGTCAATATTAATACACATCCAGGGAATAAAGGTTATGCTCCATCAGTGCACGCCTAGTGCGGCAAGTGCAATCCCGTCATGCCCCGGCTTACCAAGGAAAGGCAAGGGGGAATTGCTGGAAGAGAATAACAAACTTTATAAGCAAGGGAATGCGGGATGAGCGAGACGAGCGGGATGAGCGGGAAAGGCGAGACGATTGCGTTGATTGCGGACGGCGTCTATTGCGTCGATCGAGTCGGTTGGGTCGTAGGATTTGAGGCAGATCACTCAGCGCTGGAGAAGGACTGCCGATAGGCTTAGGTTCTTAATCCACGCTGTTCTAATAATGTTTGCCCCTGCGCTACTACCCTCCGGGCAAGGGCCAGTGCCTTCCCCGCATCGTCTGCCGTCGGTTCTCCGTGGGGAAGCAGTCCGGCCTCTGCGGGATAGCGGGAACGATACACAGCGTTCAAGAACCCCGCCTCTTCATGGTTCACGTTCAACGCGAGACCTTGTGCACTGAGGAGAGAAAGAAGATCAACGATGTTGTGGGTTCTCTTGAAGTCGACTTCCCGCTCAGTCAACAGGGCTTTCGATATCTTCTCAACCGCCTGCTGGCAGTGCAAACACACCATCCGATAGATGCCCTTTTGAAGGAGCAGCTCAGCGGCGGCCAGGTCCTCACGCGCGATCTTGAGCCATGTCTGGGTTTCTGGCCTCATAGAGCACCTTTCCGTTGGTCACCATCTCCCTCGCGAGCGAAAAGCCCATCGACTCCAGGTCCCGAAATTCCTGTGGGGTATAGACGAACAGATCGAGTCCCACTTCCGGTTTCACCAGGCCGTAGACCTCGACTTGCCGGTCTATCGGGCGCTTGGGCGTCTGTTTGATGATGACAAGGTCCAGATCGCTACCCTCGTGCACAAGTCCAGAGGCGAACGAGCCAAAGAGGATGATCTTTTCCGGTCGGTACGCTTTGACCAGGACCGCCACCATGCGAGCCAGCGCCTTCTCCAGGCAGTCTGTTCTTTCTGCAATGGTTGTCATGGTTGTCACAGGGTAACGCTGGCCCAGTGTCTCGCGCACACATTCAAGGCACGCGTGTGCGCCTCACTCGCTGATCCATCGTATTTTGTCACCTGATCACTACCCTGTCAACTGCGTGCCGCGTGGATTGCGTCCATAGCGTCATTGCGTCATAGCGTCATAGCGTTGGTTGCGTGCGGCGTCGATCTGGTCTATCTGGTCTATCTGGTCTTGTATATTGGTTATACGCTATAGTGAAGCACCAAGAACGAGTCACTCGGGCGTGACAGACCGACTTGGTCTAGGTCGCGTGAGACCGACAGACAGCGAGGATCGTCACGCCTATCTC
>Ga0082335_1000946_pt1 | contig 67512 bp, 67 predicted proteins | sample Subgrocontami58m_FD_72375 | JGI IMG/M metagenome (GOLD analysis project Ga0082335, IMG submission 72375) | Subsurface groundwater microbial communities from S. Glens Falls, New York, USA - GMW37 contaminated, 5.8 m (SPADES assembly) (version 2) ... | reverse complement strand
TCTATAAACGTAGCAAAGGTGTGGAAAGAGGGCAGGATGGATAATAACGTCTTGATAGAGCCAATGGATATTGTCTATGTGCCACGTTCAACCATTGGGAACCTGAACCTCTTCTTACGTCAGATAACACCTGCCTTAAGGGTGGTCTATGACTCAGTCATTATTGAGGATGTCTTGATAAGTAGGTGATGAATAAGGCTGTAGAAACACTCTCATATGCAGCCGCGATGGGAAAGAGCCGGATCGTATTCCATGGAAAGGAGATGAGATAAGGATATGCCGAGGGTAGATTTGAGGGAGAATGAGCCATTGGAACGTGCCCTCAGGAGACTCAAGAAGAAGATAGATAGAGAAGGCATTCTAAAACAACTCAGGAACCGCAAACATTATGAAAAACCCAGTGAGCGAAAGAGAAGGAAGATGAGGACTGCCAGGGCAAGGTAATCCCTATGGTCAACTGTATCAGTCTGAATCCATCTTTAGATAAGAGCCTTACTATAAAGGGTTTTGTCTTCTGGGATATAAACAGGGTTCTTGAATCCAGGGTTGACCCTGGCAGTAAAGGAATCAATGTAGGGCGTGTTATCAAGAGACTCGGGGGTAAGGCTAAAATCTTCGGATTCATAGGTGGCTATACCGGCAGGCAGATACATGACCTGTTAAAAAGAGAAGGGGTCTATCCTGAACTAACCCCTATAAGAGGTGAAAATCGGACAATCATAAATCTGTTTGATATAGTAACAGGTAAAGAAATCAGGATAAATGAATCTGGTCCCAGTATAAGCGGGCTTGAGTTAAAAGACTTTATGGATAAATTATTTAATAGCCTAAAGAGCGGGGATTTTCTAATCATATCAGGCAGTATACCACCAGGTGTCCCTATTGATATTTACAAAAGGATTATAACAAAGGCAAACAGGTTAGGGGTAAAGTCGTTCTTAGATTCTGATGGAGAACCATTTTCTAGGGGACTGGATGCCAAACCTTTTCTTGTAAAACCTAATCGGTACGAATTGGGCAGGGCACTGAATAGAGAGATAAAGAATGTCAAGGATGTTATAGAAGGAGCGCGAGAGATTCAAAAAAAGGGGATAGAGGTAGTAGTGGTATCCGGGGGCAAGAAGGACATTATATGCCTTTATAAAGATAGTCTCTTTAAGATTTCCCCTCCTCATGTTCCTGTTCAGAGCACGATAGGCGCAGGTGATGCATTATCCGGCGGGATTGCCTATTCATTGGCTCTGGGCTCATCCTTAGAGGGTGCACTGCGGCTGGGTGTTGCGGCAGGCAGTGCAAAGGTAATGATGCCGGGGACAAAACTTTTTTCTAACTCCTTAGTAAAGAGTCTGTTTAAAAAGGTTAAAGTAACGAGGTTAAACTTATGAATATACAATTACTTATCCTTACCTTTATTCCGATATTTGTAGCAGTTGATGCATTGGGGATTATACCTGTATTTATCCCGTTGGTTCAGGGATTGAGCAGGTCTGAAAAACTCAAGATTATCAGAGAGTCAGTTATTACTGCCCTGGTTATATCAATTGCATTTATATTCATAGGAAAAGCACTATTCAGGTTATTAGGTGTATCTGTATCAGATTTTATGGTGGCAGGTGGTGCTCTGTTATTCATCCTCGCAGTGACCGATATTTTAATGCCTGAGAAACCGGTGAATGTATTATCTACCAAGACGCTCGGTATAGTCCCCTTAGGGACGCCGCTTATTGTTGGTCCTGCTGTCCTGACTACGGCATTGGTGCTGAGAGATGTCTATGGGATTGGGCCTACATTGGTTTCTATTACATTGAATGTATTATTGGCAGGTCTCATTCTGACCATGTCGGATATCTTCATCAGGTTATTGGGAGAAGGTGGCTCAAAGGCTATTTCAAAGGTCTTCAGCCTGCTATTGGCAGCCATTGCTGTCATGTTAATAAGGAGGGGAATTACAGATATAATAACCGCGGTTAAATGAAAAAATGAGGAGAAAGGGAGTAATATGGACAAGTTTAATTTAACAGATATTATGAAGGCGGCTTATAAGAACAGGATAGGTATACCTGCATTTAATATACCGTATCTACCGATGGTGAAACCTGTGGCAGATGCCATTAAGGGTCTTGAGTCGTTTGGACTGATAGAAGTGGCAAGGCCTGACGTTGAAAAGTTTGAGGCAAGGAGTTACAAGGCAGTGCGGGATGAGTTTAACCGTTTGGCAGACCGTAATTTCGTCCGTCTGCATCAGGACCACACACCTGTTATTGACGAGGATGGAAAATTGGTTGATTGGAGGAAATTGATTCAGGAGGCGTTGGACTTAGGTTATGAATCAGTGATGTTAGACGGCTCACGCCTTGGATTGGATGAGAATATCAAGGTTGTTAGCGAAGTAGTAAAGATGGCACATGCTAAGAATGTTCCTGTTGAGGCAGAATTGGGAGCAGTGCTTGGCCATGAGAAGGGACCAATCCCGCCGTATGAGGAGCTATTCGCATCAGGGAAAGGTTTTACCCGTCCTGAGGATGCAGAGAGGTTTGTTCGGGAAACAAAGGTGGACTGGCTTTCTGTAGCGATTGGGAATATACACGGCGCCATAACAGGGGCGGCAAAGGATAAGGCAAAGGTAGAGGCCAGACTTAATATAGAACATCTCAAGGTAATTGATAAAATTACAAATGTCCCTCTGGTTTTACATGGTGGCTCAGGTATAAAGCAACAATCAGTGTTGGATGGGATTAAGAATGGTATAACCAAGATAAACATTGGCACGAACATCCGTCAGCCTTATGAAGTAGCATTGAAAGAGCGTCCAGGTGACATTAAATTTGCACAGGATGCGGTAAAGCGGGAGGTTGAAAGCCTGCTTAAGGATTATTATTATATTGCCGGCAGTGCCAGGAAATTGAGAGAGTTGCTATGAAGGCTGCTGTATATGAAGGCGTAGGAAAGTTTGCTGTTAAAGAGGTGGAGAATCCCAAATTGCCACATGGCGGATGCATTATTGAGATAGAATACTGTGCCATCTGTGGGACTGATGTGAAGGCGTATGTGCATGGCAATCCACGGATGAAGCCGCCTCTTATCTTAGGACACGAGTTTTGCGGAAGGATAACAGAACTTGACCCATACGTGAAAGAATTTAAGGTTGGCGATAGGGTTACTCTTGCAACGAGTCTCCCTTGTGGCAGGTGTTACCTGTGCCAGGAAGGGGTAAGCAACATGTGTGAAAATATACAACCTGTAGGAACCGGGCTCTCAGGGGCATTCTGTAAATATCTTGTCCTGCCATATCAGGCATTGGCACACGGCAATCTCCTTAAAGTGCCTGATAACGTTAAGAGTGAATCCGCATCTCTATCAGAGCCATTAGGGTGCGTTATAAATGGTCAGTTGATTGTGGGAGTGAGGGGAGGAGATACCGTAGTGGTAATAGGGGCAGGCCCTATAGGATGGATGCACGTCGGGGTGGCAAAGGCATTTGGTGCGAGCAGGGTTATTCTTGTTCAGCGTTCCAGGAGCCGGCTTGATATGGCGAAAGGCATTAAGGCTGATGAGACGATATGTTCTGATGAAGAGGACCCCCTGAAGAGAGTAAATGAATTGACTGGCGGCAGAGGGGCAGAGGTTGTGATAGTTTCATGTCCATCACATGATGCTCAGGCAGACAGTATAAAGATGGTTAGAAAGGGCGGCCGTATAAGTTTCTTTTCAAGTCTGCCAAAGGATAAACCAGAAGCTACGTTAAATACCAACCTGCTCCATTATAAGGAATTAAGGGTCTGCGGTAGTTCTGATTCAAGGCCTTATCATCAGCGATTGGCATTAGAGTTATTGTCAATGGGTAAGATAGACGTCTCCGGATTGATAACCCACAAGTTTCCCCTCTCCAGGATTCTGGAGGGATTGGAGATTATGCGTAAGAAAGAGGGGCTAAAGGTTCTCATCAGCCCGGATTAATTTGATACTATAGGAATTTCCTTTTTTGAGATTCTTCAGTCGCCTTGCTCCTTCAGAATGACATTATTGTCATTCTGACCCTGAGTGTAACGAAGGGGAAGAATCTAATTTAATATGATAAAGCGGCTTGAAAATAAGATAAGTTTAGTTACCGGTGCAGGGCAGGGTATAGGTAAGGCTATAGCCATAGCATTTGCCAGAGAAGGTTCAGATGTTATAATCTGTGACCTGAATCTAAGAATGGCAAAAGAAGCAGCCTCTCAAATAGAGTCCTTAGGGCAGAGGTCATTAGCAGTCAAAGTGGATGTCAGCAATGCCAGGCAGGTTGAGAGGATGAAAGAGCGGGTATTAAAGGTCTTCAATCACGTAGACATATTAGTCAATAATGCCGGCATATCAAAGATAGTCCCTTTCGTTGATACTACCGAAGAGTTGTGGGACAAGATATTAGGCGTCAATCTGAAAGGGACATTCTTAATCTGCCGCGCATTCGTCCCGCAGATGATAGAACTAAAGTCAGGTAAGATTATAAACATGAGTTCTAAATCAGGCAAGATTGCCAATGCATGGTTTGCTGCCTATTGTGCATCCAAGTTCGGCGTCATCGGACTCACCCAGAGCCTTGCCTTAGACTTAGCCTCTTATGGAATAAATGTCAATGCTATATGCCCTGGCATAGTATTTACGCCTCACTGGGATGACCTCATGAAGGATTATGCAAAGAAACGCGGGCTTAAGGTAAGCCAGGTCAAGGACTATCTCGTTGGCAAGATACCCTTAGGCCGTGCCCAGACACCGGAGGATGTGGCTAAGATGGCTGTCTTTTTGGCAAGCCATGATTCAGACTATATGACTGGCCAGGCGATTAATGTAACGTGCGGCCAAGAGATGAGATGAAAAAGAGATGCCCCTTCAGGATAAACATGCCTACTTTCTTATTCATATTAGTAATTTTTATTTCTGGATGTGTTATGAGAGATAAAGAATTTACAAAGAATGTCCTTGATAATGGCCTTACAGTCATTGTGCGGGAGGTCCACACCTCTCCTATATGTGCTGTCCATTTCTGGGTAAATACAGGCTCAGTTAATGAACCCATTGAGATAAACGGTATATCCCATTTCTATGAGCACATGTTCTTCAAAGGGACCGAGAAATGGAAGGTAGGGGAGATGGACAGGGTTATAAAGGAATTAGGGGGTTATAATAATGCATTTACATCTGTTGAATATACAGGGTATTATGTAGTAGTCCCTTCACAGAATTTCACTACAGCCTTTAATATCCTGTTAGATGCCCTGAAAAATTCTGCATTTGACCCGATAGAACTTGAAAAGGAAAGAAAGGTGATAAAGGAAGAGATTAACAGAAAGGAAGATGCACCTGGTGATAAACTCTCTATGGAATTTATGCAGGAGATATTTAAAGAGATACCTTATGGCAAGCCTGTATTAGGGACAAAGGAATCCGTAGACAGGATAGACCGGGAAGCGTTCATTAAATATATGAAGGATTTTTATGTCCCTAACAATATGGCTCTAATTATAGTGGGTGATGTGGATACCAAAGAGGTAATAAGTGAGGTAAGGGAGCGAACCAGGGAGATGGAACCTGACCATAATGTCCATCTAAAGAGTGCCACGTTTGAATTTTCCATTCAAAAAGGGACAAGAGAAAAAGTCATTGAGAAAGATGTCAAGCAGACTTACATGATAATGGGCTTCCCAAATTATGGAAGGGCATTGATAGATGAATTCTACGCATTGGATGTGGCATCTACCATATTAGGTGGCGGTAAGAGTTCAAGACTTTATCAGAGGTTACTTGAGAAAGAGGGGATAGTGACTTCTATAAGCGCATGGATGTGGCCCTTGAAAAAGGCAGGTATATTCGGAATAGAGGTGGTCTGTCCTCCTCAAAATTTTGAAAGTGTAAAACTTGAGATATTTGAAGAAGTTAAGAAAATACGGGATAAAGGGGTTAGTAAAGAAGAACTTGATAGAGCTAAGACATTGTTAGTTTCAGATTTTGCCTTTTCAAATGAGACAGATACTGGCATGGCGTCTACATTAGGCAGATATGAGATGGAGTCACGTGCAGAGGATGCATGGACATATGTTAAAAATATAGAGAAGGTGACATCAGAGGATATACATTCAGTTCTGAATAAATACTGCCTTGAGGATAGATGGACGATGTGTGTCATCAAACCAAAAAAAGAAACCCCAGCCTTATGACCCCGGTAAAATCCACAAAGTATCAGATTATAGGGCCGTATCAATTCCAATCTGTCCAAGAAGAGATTAAGGATGTGCCAAAGGGACATCTTCTCCTTAAGATAATCACAACAGGCATATGCCCTGCTGATTTGAGGTATATATCCTGTTCAAGGCCGCCTGAAGTCTTAAGAGAACGCCTGCCTATGGCACCGTTTCATGAGGCTATTGCGACTGTTGCAGGAATTGGAGAAGGGGCAGATGGATGGAGGATAGGTGAAAGGGTAATACCAGTTCCTAATATCCCGTGTTATGTGCACAACCCTCAAAAATACTCTAAAGAAAGATGTGTAGCATGTAGACCAGGGGGGAAAGGGGAAAATTTTTGCACAGATGTGAAGTTCTGCGGCAGTAATAAGGATGGCTTTTCAGCAGGATATATAATTCACCCTCAAGAATGCATTGTCCGAATACCTGATGAAGTTGAAGACGATGTTGCAGTGCTTACAGAGCCTATCAGTGTAGTATATGCTGCCATGGTAGAGGCAGATATAACTGATGGATGTAATAAAGCAGCCGTATTGGGTTCAGGCAGTATTGGATACCTTACTACTGTCCTATTGTCTCACATTGGCAAAGTCTCCAGGAGAAATCTTTTAGTGACTGACATATTTGACAGCAAATTGGAATTATCAAAAGATATTGCAACCATCCTCAACACTAAGGATAATCCTAAAAAGGATAGACCTTGCCCTGGGCAACCATTCCACATAAGGGAAGGGTCCAATCCATTACCTCAGGATTTTATAGGTCAGGTGGACAGGGTCTTTGAATGCGTGGGAGGTAAGTCTGCAAAGGAGTCTATTGACCAGGCGATTACACTGATGAGACCCGGCGGTGTTTGTGTTCTCCTCGGCGTGAGTGAAGAGCCTGTTCCTGTAAGGACAAGGGTTATATTGGACAAAGGTCTTACGTTTAAGGGCACAACGAGGAGTTCCAAGGCGCATTTTCTGAAGACCCTTGAGATTTTAAAAGAGAATAAAAATTTACAGAAAGCTGTTAAAAAAATAATTTATAAAAATATTTATAAAGGGGATTCAGTGGAAGAACTCATATCTGCATCAAGGTCTGCCAGTGATATTAATGTGCATGGGAAGGTGATTATTAAGTGGTAATAGTAGTGTCCAAATTAGCCAGAGTCTATTGACTAGAAAACTTTTTCGAGATTCGGAATCATGTCATGCCCGCGAAAGCGGACATCTAAAAATCTTCTCGTCAAGATTCCCGCTTGTGCGGGAATGACCTAATGCTAATTTGGACAGTAATGAAGTGATAAAGAGAATGATAGCGGCTAAGTTATATAATCTGAAAGATAATCGGAAAGAGTTAAGGATAGAGGAAGTTCCTATGCCAGAATGCGGCGAAGAAGATATTCTCTTAAGGGTAGCAGGGTGTGCCGTATGCGGGACTGATGTAAAGAAGAGTTTCTTAGGGCATACACTTATAAAATCTTACCCGATTACACCTGGCCATGAGTTTGCCGGGAGGATTGAAAAGATTGGTAAAAAGGTAAATGTACTCGTCAAGGAAAAATTCGGCCGGGAATTAAAAGAAGGTGATAGGCTCGCTGTAGCGCCTGTAGTCGCCTGTGAGAAATGTTCCAATTGTTTGTCTGACAGGCCTGAATCATGCGAGAATCGTGAGGATATAGGATTTAACTATGACGGGGGGTTTGCAGAATATATGCTCATCCCGGCAAAGTTACTAAAGAAGAAGATATCCCCCATTTACTTTATACCGGATAGCGTACAGACTGAAGACGCCATACTGACTGAGCCTTATTCATGTGCGATACATGCCCAGAAGAAACTCATCCGTTTTGGAAGGTGGGATAATAAGAATTCTGAGTTTGATATTATAAGGGGTATAAGAAAAGGTGATACTGTCCTTATTATAGGAGGAGGGCCATTGGGTGGTATGCATGCAGAACTTGCGAAATCTTCCGGGGCATGCGTGATAATGGCGATTAGGTCAGGCGTGAAGTTGGAAGTGATAAAGAATACAGGTGCAGCAGATTACTATGTTGATATCTCTTCAAAGGAAGGGCTTAAAAGTCAACTACGAAAAATTACAGGCGAAGAAGGGGTGGATATAGTCATAACAGCCTGCTCATCAAGCAGTGCCCAGTGTGAGGCTATGGAGGTAGTGAAAAAAGGCGGGATGGTAAGTTTCTTTGGGGGTGTCCCTGAGGCTCAAGTTCCATTCCCGACGAATAAGTTACATTACAATGGGCCTATGGTAGGCGGGACGAGCGGGGCATCGCCATATCACCTGCCAGTAGCACTTGAATTGATGAAGGATAAATCTATAAAGCCTTCAAGGTTTATCAGCCACATATTCTCATTCGGATTATTAGAAAAGGTCTTGCTCGTAAAAGGTATGCCCAACTTTGCCTCTATAGAGGATATAATAAAGATAAAAGGAGAAAGATTCTTTGACTTCCTTGACATAGAACCCCTCGGGATTGACAGGGCATTACCTCTTAAGGCAAAGGCCCAGTTTCTTAAAGATAGCATACTCAAAGCCATCCTCATCCCTTCAATAAAAGAAGATGTCTTGAGTTCTCAAGAGAGGGGAGGAAAGGAGAGGTTACAGACTATGATGAACCCTTCGGGAATTATAGATATGGATGGTAATAAGTAATAACACCACATCTTTGATAATCAGGGACAGCCCTATCTTTTGACCCCCGGTTGTGTTAAAACAGCCGCAACTTATGTCAAGTCCGCGCAATAAACCTGCCGTAATGGCAATGATAAATATTAATAAGAGAGCAGATATGGTGATTGCACTGCCATTTAACCATACTCCTGCGATCAACAATACCCCTGATACCAATTCTATCCACGGCAGTATTATGGCAAATATATTGATAAGAAACCATGGCAGTATTCTGTAGTTCTCTATTGCACGGGCAAATTGTTCAGGGTGGGCTATCTTATCTATACTTGCATAGATGAATATCCCGCCTATAAAGAGTCTCAGTAAAAGAAGCGTCCAACTATTTGTGCATAATAGCATGAGTTTGTTACGTTTTTCAATTTGCATAATTCAATATAATAGGAATTTCCTTTTTTGAGATTCTTCGGCTGCGCCTCAGAATGACAATACAATAATGTCACTCTGAGCGTAGCGAAGAGTCTAATTTAGTGTCCATATTCCTATCACTCTACCGGATAGCCTGCCTTTTCCCATCCATCCCAGCCAGAAGCAAATATCCTCACATTAGTATAACCTATCTCCTCTAACCTGTCTGCTAATCTTCGGCTCAATTCGCATTCCCCACCGTCACAGTATGTAATTATTATGGTATCAAATGGGAGGAATTGGGTGATTGACTCTTCGTCTTCAGTGCCAAATTCTTCTGCATAGTAATTCATTGCACCCGGGATATGGCTTTTTACATAATCCTCTTTCTTACGTGCATCAATGAATACAGAGATTGCTTCATCAAAAAATCTCTTTGTATCCTCTAATCTAATAACCCTGGGGTCGTCTTTTAAAGGGGTATATTTAGGAATAATGGGAAGCATTGCAGGGGATGTCCAGTTAAAGATAAGGCCAAGAATCGCGGATATGATGACTATTTTGACTGATTGGAAGAATGAGACCTTTATACTGCTCAATTCTTTCAATTTGCTTCCTGCCGGACTATGGCAGTTACAGGGACAACGGATTCTGGCTCTGATGGACTATTTGTCCGTATGATGAGATTTCCTTTGATAGTGCCTGGGGGTGAATCCTTTGAGACAGTGACAGTAACCCGATATTCTTCACCTTCCTTAAGGGTCTCCTGAGAGACACTTATATATTCAGGGTTTGCCTCTATGGAATTGATATTGAGAGGGGTGGTACCACCATTTGATATTATAATAGCAGACGATTTTGTCTCACCCTGCCTTATATTACCTATGAATATACTCTGGGGAGTAACTACTACATCGCCTGTTACCCTTGCCCTTATTAATACCTCAAGCACAGGCTGTATATTACTATCAGTATATATTTTTAATTTCTCTGAAAAAGTCTTGGGCAATTGCCCTGCTGAAAAAGTTACATTGATATTGTAACGAGAACTCTCCTCAGTTTCGTTATCTATCTTTGCAGTGATATTCTCTGACTTTGATTCTATCTTCACTATCTTAAACTTTGTTCCGTCTATCCTTGTAAGTGTGATGGACTTTGTCTCAGATGAGCCTCTTGGCATATCCCCAAAATTCAGGCTCTGTGGCGTTATATCTATGTCAACTTTGACTATTGCCTTTATATGGAGCATCACCTCGGGATTTTTAGGGTCATTGGATGGAACTGTTACTGTCTTGGAGGTATTTCCTTTGAATTTGCCAGAGGAAAATGTTACCTTGACCTCGCCCTTTTCACCAGGCTCAATAGTATCCCTGGATATGAGCGCAGCAGTGCAGCCACAAGAGGTTTTTAACTTCCCTATCTTTAAAGTCTCTTCTCCATCATTTTTAAACGTGAAGGTATAAGTGGCATTGCTTCCCTGTGGTATATCGCCAAGGTCATGCTCAGTTTGTTCAAAGACTATCTTTGGTGATTTTTCTTCATCTTGAGCAGGTGAAGTTTGTGGCGCCACCAGGGTAGTAAAGAAAACTATAGATGATGCAATGGCAATATATAATTTTTTCATACCAAAATTATACCACGAAAACTTTATCTCTGTCAAATAAAAAATTAGTGTGCAATCCCCTATTTATTCCTCTTCTGGTCTACTGCTTCATTTAATGCTAAAGTGAGTTTATCTACATCTATTCCGTCACGGGAGGCAGTTTGGGCGATACCCCCTCCGCCGCCACAGCATGTATCAACCTTGAACTGGTAGAATACAGGGATGGTTTCAGGATAATCCTTGAGCACCTGATTTATAATCATATCACCGTTTATACGTTTCATTTTTTCGTCCTCCCTAAAGTTCGTTTATCTCTTTCACTATATCTTCCGCATTGCATCCATGCATGGATGCACCAAAGGAGAGGTCTTCCATCTTCATGCCAGGGCAGGTGAAACAGCCCTTGCCAAAATACTTCTCAATCACCTTTGAAGCCTCAGGCTTTAATTTCAGGATATCGCCAATTATCATGTTCTTGGTAATATTAACCTTATTCTCAAGGCTCATTCTCTCACCTCCTTGGGGCTACAGATTCTTTTAGCGCGGACATGCTCTTCCAGATATTATATATAAATATGTAAATCCCAATAACTGCCACTATCCCAGAGATAAAGAGCCCGAGAGCAAAGACCTCTTTTCCGCCTTTCCATAGCAGAGGGAAGAAGACTAACATCCCTACGAGGCCTATGTTACTGAGCCAGAAGTGGCATACAGCTAATCGGACACTATAGAGTTGCTTCCCGCTGAATCGCGGCAGGATATGATAAGCGACTCCAAAGATTAACATCATAACGCAGCCAAAAAGGACGAGGTGCCCATGTACAAGCGGGAAATATTCCAGCCACTCTGGTGCCCATATAAAGGATTTCAGGGTCAATCCCAAACCCAGGGTAACTCCCAGAAAGAGATATATTAAACCGGACTTGATAAACATAATAGTGTATCTATCCATTTACCTCACCCTCCTTAATTTATGGTATGGAATTTCAAAAAGAAATTCCAACCACTGAAAATCGCACAAGAGTTCTGCATAGCGAGCGAAGCGATTTTCTTGCCATTTTGCCATTTTACATTATTAATGGAAGTTAGTCAAGAGGAAATTAAATTGACAATAAAGGTTTGGTGTCTTATAATAAAGGGCATGGGGAAGAACAGACTGCGCATAGGGATGGCACAGATAAATGCCACTGTCGGGGATATTAGCGGGAACAGTAAGAAAATTGTAGAGTTTATTCATAAGGCAAAAGGGCTTGGCGTAGAACTTCTTACTTTCCCTGAATTATCTATTACCGGATACCCGCCTGAAGACCTGTTATTAAAGCCTCAATTCGTAAAAGATAACATGGAGGCTATGAGAGACATTATAAGGAAAACCATGGGTATAGGGGTAATAGCAGGGTTTGTGGACAGCTCCCATCACAGGCTGTTCAATGCGGCAAGCGTGATGGTAAATGGAAGACTTTCGTGCATATATCATAAAATTCACCTCCCCAATTATGGCGTATTTGATGAAAAGCGATATTTTTATGGAGGGAATGAATGCCTTATCCTTACCTTTAACGGGATAAGCATAGGGTTTAATATATGTGAAGACATATGGTGCGATGACGGCCCTACTGAATTGGCTGCCATAGAGGGCGGGGCCCAGATAATAATCAACATATCTGCCTCCCCCTATCATGCAGGGAAAATGAAATTGAGGGAGGAACTGCTTATACGCAGGGCTACTTCAAACAAGGCAATCGTATGCTATAATAACCTTGTCGGTGGTCAGGATGAATTGGTCTTTGACGGAGGCAGCATGATAATAAGCCCAAAGGGTGAGGTGTCTGCCTACGGGCAGCAATTTGAAGAAGACCTTGTTGTCTATGACCTGGACATAGAATCCGTATTGCATGAAAGACTAAGGGAGAAAGCAGCGAAGAAGGCATATGAATTAGGATATAGTTTGAGGAAGGTAAAATTAGAAGGTATCACTGCGAAGAAAAAACCCGTCTTGCCTGTGAGAGGGTTGAAGAAGATGGGGCATGTTGAAGAGGTATATAATGCCCTCGTGCTAGGGACACGTGACTACGTCAGGAAAAACGGTTTTAAAAAGGTAGTAATAGGTTTGAGCGGTGGGATAGATTCCGCCTTGACTGCTGTTGTAGCTGTGGATGCATTAGGACCTGATAATGTAGTAGGTATATCCATGCCATCACAGTATTCCTCTCCAGGGACAAAGTTGGACGCGGAGAAATTAGCAGGTAATCTCAACATAAGATTCATTACAATTCCCATAGATAGAATACTCCAGTCCTACCTTGATAACCTTAAGAGTGAGTTTGCAGGTCTTGAGCCTAGCGAAGCACAATCTTTTTGTGATGTGGCTGAAGAGAACCTACAGGCGAGGATAAGGGGAAATATACTCATGGCATTCTCTAATAAATTTGGCTGGCTCGTCCTGACTACAGGCAACAAGAGTGAGATGGGAGTTGGCTATTGCACGCTCTATGGTGATATGGCAGGTGGATTTGCTGTTATTAAGGATGTGCCAAAAACCTATGTTTATACCCTTACGAGATGGAGGAATAGATTATCTAATCCTAAAAAGGATAGACCTTTCCCATTCCGCATAAGGAAAGGGTCTGAACTCATACCTGAAAGCGTGATACAGAGGCCCCCTTCGGCAGAATTGAGGCCGAATCAAAAGGATGAGGATAGTATACCTCCCTATCCAATCTTAGACCCTATCCTTAAGGCATATGTAGAGGAAGATAAAAGTTATAAGGAGATGAGAAGTGCCGGATTCAAAGGGCATGTTTTAAGGAAGATTATCCGGTTAGTAGATAAGAGTGAATATAAGAGGAGGCAGGGACCACCCGGGATAAAGATTACCCCTAAGGCATTTGGTAAGGATAGACGTATGCCTATTACAAATAGATATAGAGAATTCTAACGGGATGAATCGGATACTCATATTAAGCGAAGATATAAAATTAAATAAGAGGTTGAGGGCAGATTTGACTGCGTTAGGATATACAGCCTTACTCTATGACAAGGATAAGATAATAGAAGGTGAGCCCTTTGAAAAGAGACCTGATATGGTTATTATTGACCTCTCTTCTATGCCACAACTTGACAGAACTAAGATGTGTCAGACCCTGAAGAAAGATAATGAGTTGAAGAATATACCGCTCATCGCACTGATTAGAGAAGATGATGTCAAGGGGTTTGATTTAACTACAGGGGTTAGCGAAGCACAATCTTTCTGTGATGACTTTATATTTGCTAATTATACCCCTTATGAGATAGAAGCAAGACTTAAGTTTATCTTTTGGAGGTTCAATAAGATTGATACAAAGGACACGATAAAGATAGACGACCTGGTAATAAATATTGCCAATTATGAGGTCTCAATAAAGGGCGAGCCTGTAGAACTGACATTTAAGGAGTATGAGATGCTTAAGTTTCTGGCTACACACAGAGGCAGGGTATTTACACGTGATACGCTCCTCAACCAGGTGTGGGGGTATGAATATTTTGGAGGGACGAGGACTGTAGATGTCCATGTGAGAAGACTCAGGTCCAAATTAGGTCCTGAATACGAACAAATGATAGAGACGGTTCGCAACGTCGGCTATAGATTTAAATTGAGTGAGTCCTATGGAGAAAAAGAGTAATCCTTGACAAGATGTTGGGATGTGGTATAATGAATTTTAAATTATGATACGAAGCATGACAGGTTTTGGCAAAGGAGAATACAGGGGCACCTTAGGCACTGCCACTGTGGAGATAAGGTCTTTCAATCACAAGTTTTTAGATATCGCAAGTAAGACACCTGAGAGGTGCCCTTCTGAAATAGAAATGGCAGTCCGGGCTCTTATCCAGAGACATATCAAGAGAGGCAAGATAAATATTACCCTGAATTATGAGAGGCATGCAAAAGGCGGATTTGGTTTTTCCATAAATAGAGAACTTGCGCGCCACTATTATAGAGAATTGAACGGGTTAAAGGAGGCATTAGGGGCGAGGGGTGAGCTCGGCATAAAGGATATTATTCTGTTACCCAATGTCCTGGTACCTCATGATATGTTGTATGGGAATAAGATATTGCCAGATGTCAAGAAGGCTACAATTAAGGCATTGTCAAATCTTATAAAGATGCGTTCTAATGAAGGTAGTATCCTGTGCAAGGACCTTATTAAAAGGGCTAAAATTATTGAAGATATGTTGTCTAAGATACGCGAACGTATCCCGTTAATAGTAGATGAATACAAAAAACGCCTGAAAAAGAACATAGAGCGGCTCTCAGGTAGTCAGGTACCAGAGAATGATAAAAAACTTGTTACAGAACTTGCTATATTTGCGAATAATTTAGATATTACGGAAGAACTTACCAGAGTGTTTTGCCATATCAGGGGTTTAAGACAGATATTATCTAAAAGGAAAGGAGAGTCTGGGAAGGCATTGGATTTTATAGCACAGGAGTTATTGAGAGAGGCAAATACAATAGGGGCTAAGGCAGAAGATTATAAAGTCTCGGAATTTATTATAAAGGTCAAAGAAGAGATTGAGAAGATAAGGGAGCAGGTCCAGAATGTGGAGTGAATATGGGGGCTAAGTTAATCAATTTAGGATATGGTAATGCAGTCTTGACTGACCGCATTGTAGCTATACTCACCCCCGCCACTCTTCCTGTAAAGAGAATCCAGGCTCAGGCACAAAAGGATAATAGATTGATAGATGTTACCTGCGGCAGGAAGACAAGGGCTGTTATTATTACTGATAGTGACCATATAATCCTTTCGGGTTTTGAGCCACAGACTCTTTGCCAGAGAATAGATGGCGCAAAGCCGCGCCGTGGAGTCAGATGACCGTGAATAGGAGAGGGGGACTATTTGTCATCTCTGCACCTTCTGGCTGTGGCAAGACTACATTATCAGATCGCCTTTCGCCGTCATTCGGGATTGTTCGTTCGGTATCCTTTACTACACGCCCTATGAGACAGGGTGAGTTAAATGGCAAGGACTACCATTTCGTCTCAAAAGAGTACTTTAAGAAGTTAATTCAAAAGAAGGAAATGTTAGAATGGGCTTGTGTCTTTGGCAACTATTATGGGACACCTAAAAGATTTGTAGCAACTCATATCAAAAAGGGTAAGGATGTACTATTAGTTATAGATGTTCAAGGTGCTATGCAGATTAAGAAGAGTGGGTATGATTCGGTGCTTATATTTTTACTTCCGCCATCAATCTCTGCATTGAGAGAACGCCTTGTAAAAAGAAGTCAGGATAGTAGAGGAGAGGTAATGGAGCGTATAAAGAAGTCAAGGCTTGAAATGTCATACGTAAAGGAATATGATTATGTGCTGGTGAATGACGAGATTAAAAATGCCCTATATAAGATAGGGTCTATCATTACTGCAGAGAGGTGTAAAGTAAGATGATATATATACCACAGGAAGATATGTTGAATAGAATCGGGAGTATATACAAATTAGTCATACTTGCTTCTGAGAGGGCATTAGAACTCAATAATGGCTCACCCAAATTAGTAGATACTACATCTACCAAGGTTTCTACAGTTGCCCTGCTTGAAATCAAGGGAGGTAAGATAGGATATAAGAAAGTTGATGCAACACAAGGAAAAGAAACTATCTAATCCCCTCGCGGGGAGGGTTCCCACAGAAGTTATCGTTGGGGTTACAGGCAGTATAGCGGCATATAAGGCATGTGATCTTGTATCTGGTTTGAGGAAATTGCCTGCCAATGTTACTGTTGTCCTGACAAAGGAGGCATCTAAATTTGTTACGCCGCTTACCTTCCAGACCCTTTCAGGTAATCCTGTTACAGATGATATGTTTAGCCTGCCTGAGGAATGGGAGCCTGTCCACATATCCATCGCAGATAGGGCGAGCCTGGTTGTCGTTGCCCCTGCCACTGCCAATCTCATAGGAAAAATAGCCAATGGCATATGTGATGACCTTCTTACCTGCGTTCTCCTCTCTACAAAGTCACCAATCTTGATATGCCCTGCAATGAATTGTAATATGTACACAAACAGACTCGTTCAGGACAATATTTCAAAATTGAAACGGTTAGGTTATCACTTCCTCGGACCTGTTAAAGGCCACCTTGCCTGTGGGTATGAAGGGATGGGCCGCTTAGTGGATGTTGAGCAAATAATAGATGAGGCAAAGAGGTTTTTGAGGAAAAGTTGAGAATATTAGTTACCGCCGGTCCTACGAGAGAGCCTATAGACCCTGTTAGATTCATATCCAATTACTCCACAGGACATATGGGCTATAGTATTGCAAGAATGGCAAAGAGGCGCGGGCATGAGGTTGTGCTGATTAGCGGGCCACCAGGGGAACTTGAGCCTCCGCAAGGTATAAAAGTAGTCTATGTAGAGACTGGGAGAGAGATGTTTAGGATGGTCAGTAGATATCTCCCATGGTGTGAATGTCTCATAATGGCAGCAGCAGTTTCAGACTACAGGCCACAAAGATATTCTCTCAGTAAGATAAAGAAGGATAAAAAGAATATCTCATTGAAACTTCTTAAGAATCCTGACATACTTATGCATGCAAGTTCGGTATCTAAAGATAAGATTATGACTGGTTTTTGCTTAGATACAGGGGATTTGGTAAAGAATGCCTTTGAAAAATTGAAGTCAAAAAAACTGGATATTATAGTTGCGAATAGGATAGACAAAAGAAATAACCCTTTTGGCAAGGGTAAAACGGATGTTACAATCATTGACAGAAATGGAAAGTTAAATAGAATAAAAGGTGCAGCCAAAGAAGAAATTTCAAAAATTTTACTTGACAAAATTGAAAGGTATGATATACTTAGAATAGATAAGGCCTCATAATAAAAAGTTGCCGGGTAGGATTAAGACCCGGCAGAAATAAAATCTGATGAGTGAAAGGAGGTGAAAAAAATGCTACGTGTAATGATGACAAAATGGTGGAAGAAGAGAGGTTTTACTTTAATTGAACTCCTCGTGGTAATTGCCATTATAGGTATCTTGGCAGGCTTTCTTCTCCCAGCAATCTCAAGTGCAAGGAAGAGGGCTCAATCCTCAAAGTGTATAAACAACCTGCATCAGATGATGATTTCTATCCGGACCTACACTATGGATTATAATGAAGCTTTCCCAGCTATAACTACAAGTACGCCTTCAGCTGGTGCAGGCAGTAACGAGTTGAACCCGCTCTATTCACGTTATCTTGCTACTACTGAGTTAGCCAAGTGTTCTGCCAGTACTATAACTGTAAGTACTCAGAGTTTTGATGTTGCTGACTATGCCTACAACTATGGGCTGACTGAATCAGATGCTTCAGATACACTTGTATTAGCGGATGATGGTATAGTGTTAGGCTCAAGTAGTGCCAAGCACTCTGAGCCAAAGGCATACAATGTTGCAAAGCATGATGGCTCTGTTTCATCGATAGGCTTAACCAGTAGTGAGTGGGCTGACAGGCTTAACTTAATAGATTAGATTAGGAACTATTGGGAGAAAAGAGCCCCCGACGTAACGTCGGGGGCTCTTTTTTATAGGAAGATATAAATGAATTGAAGAGGCTCTTAAAACTATTACTGGCTCTCATCTTATTCCTTGTGCCAATATCTTACACTAATAGTACTTATAACCCGGTTATTATTAAGGCAGTCCTTGCCCAGGGACTGCTTTTACTAATATTTCTGATTCTATGGCTAAGTATATCTCGCTCAAGGGATACCTTCGACTTTGCCCCATCACTGCCAATCTCATTTTATCTCCTAATCTCTATAATTTCCTTTATCTTATCCCCTTATAAACATGCCGCCGGGGTATCCGTGGGAGAGTTATCCAAACTTATTACCTATATATCCTTCTTCCTTGTTACATTCTATATACTAAATAAGGATAATGCCCGGAAATTCCTTACTGTATGGTCTATCTCTGCGGTGCTGGCTGCTGTGATAGGTATTTGGGATTTCAGGCATAGAGGTGTTGCAATTGGCAGTTTTGGCAATCCCAATCTTACGGCAAGTTTCATGGCGATTACTTTACCTGTTCTGGTGGGAATGTTCCTTACAAATGTGAGTAAGGTAGGGGTCGGATTTATCCGACCCGCACCAACGGGCGTCATAAATGCCGCCCCTACAATTTTGAAATTCCTGTACATTACCTCTATTATCATTATTCTCTTTGTATTGTATTTATGCAAGTCCAGAGGAGCATGGTTAGCACTGGCAATAGGGGCAATATCTTTTTTAATCCTTTCTGCCATTAATAACAAGAAGAGATTGATTATAACGGTTCTCGCTATTGCCATTCTAAGCACAGTAGTATTGTCTTGCTTTCTAATGCCTCTTACAGAAGAATTAACCCACGATGTCCGGCCATTTATATGGCGCGGCACATTAAATATGATAAAGGCACACCCGATTATCGGTTCAGGTATAGGGACATATGTTATAAACTATCCGAACTACAGGGCAAAGGAGTATTTCTTCTATTCGCATACCCTGGGCAAAGAGAAAGGCTGGCAAGCCCAGGATGTGACTGACCATGCACATTCAGAATACCTTGAGATTGCAGCAGAGACAGGGCTATTAGGTTTATCAGCATTCTTATCTATCCTCATCGCCTTTTTTATACTTGCAATCAAGACATTGCGGACAGTTAAAGGAGAAATAAATTTTATCCTGATAGGGTTAACCTCATCAGTAATTGCTGCATTGATAGATAACACAGCAAATATCAGCATGCGTTTTCCTTCTACAAGTTTATTCTTCTGGTTCAGCATAGCATCTTCCTTGGCAATTATTAGAGATAGGTCTGTTTACCTGCCACTGCGAGGCAAACTACAATGTAGGGGCGACATTTATGGCGCCCGTTTTGCAGGTTTGATAAATCAAACCCCTACACGAAGATTCCTGAATACAAATAGTGTAGGTTTAGTCATCATCATATTATTACTCGGCGCAACCCTTTACAAAACAGCCTGGATAGATTTCAGGGCAAATCTCTGCCTCATGAGAGGAGTAAAATATAGGGCTAATGAAGAGTGGGGTAATGCTATAAGCCATTATAAAAAGGCAACATCTATTGACCCCTATCTTTTAACTGCCCATTACCGCCTGGCATATGCATATAACGAAATCGGAGATTTAGACAAGGCGATAGAGACGTATAAAAATATTTTACAGATAGCCCCGCATTATGCGAGGGCAGAGGCGAATATAGGAAAACTATACATGAAGAAGGATATGCTTGATGAGGCATTATTATATTTCAGAAAGGCAGAAACCTTAAACCCGTATGATATAGACTTATTATGCAGCATAGGCTCTCTGTATATCAGGCTCAATGACCCAAAGAATGCAAAGTGTTATTTAAGGCGTGCCCTTACCATAGAGCCAGGAAATGAATATGCAAATAAGGTAATGAGTAAAATACGATGAGAGGCAGACTCTTTACAGTAATTACCATATGCCTTTTAGGTATTCTTATCTACTCCAATACATTTAATAGTCCATTTCATTTTGATGACAGAGAAAATATCGTTGAGAATATTTCTATAAGAGACCTGAACAATCTGCAGGCGATATGGAGTTTTGCCCCAACACGTTTTATCACATATCTTTCCCTGGCATGTAACTACCATTTCAATCAACTCCGGGTTAGCGGTTATCACCTGGTAAATCTGGTTATACATCTTGCCTCAGCAATATTAGTCTGGCACTTTGCCCTCCTGACTTTTTCTACGCCAATAATGAAAGATAAATGGATTACGAGACACGCTGAAGTTATATCCTTCTTGTCTGGTTTGATATTCGTAGTTCATCCCATCCAGACCCAGGGAGTAACTTATATCATCCAGCGGACTGCATCGTTAGCTACCTTCTTCTACATGGCCTCACTGAATCTATACATTAAAGCCAGGTTATTGGCATATGGAAGACAAACTCCAGCCCGTTGGAATTTTTATTATGTACTCTCCTTGAGCACAGCAGTATTGGGTATGTTTACGAAGGAGATAGTCTTGACTCTACCTTTAATGATTTTACTTTATGAGTTTTGTTTTTGGGGTAGTGGCAATAGATTTAAATGGAAGTATTTGGTACCCTTTTTGATTCTGTTACTGATTATCCCTGTGACGATGTACATTGCCAGATCTGTAAACTTAGGGGAGGTATGGAAATTGGCAAAGGAGACAGAGGACATCTCGCGCGGCCATTATCTTTTGACCCAGTTTAGAGTTCTGGTGACCTATTTGAGGCTCCTCTTCATACCTCTAAATCAGAACTTAGATTATGATTATCCTGTTTTACATGGGCTGTGGGAGATACCCACTTTAGCCAGCCTTTTTCTTCTGATAACTATTCTGATTATCGGGATTCTATTATTTCGTAAATATAGAGTAATCTCTTTTACGATTTTCTGGTTCTTCCTGACACTATCTGTAGAGTCAGGTGTTATACCTATCAGGGATGTAATATTTGAACACAGGCTCTATTTACCCATGGTGGGCTATAGTCTTTTCCTGCCAGTCAGTGTATATCATCTTTGCCGCAATAGAGGGTTAAGGTCTGGGACAGCCTTTTTATTTATGGTAGTTATTCTCTATTCATTTCTGGCTTATAACAGGAACCGGCTATGGGAGAGTGAATTTGCTTTATGGAATGATACAGTTAAGAAATCTCCTGGCAAGGCAAGGGTGCACCGTATGCTGGGCAGTATATGGCGTGATAAAGGAGAGTATGAAAAGGCTATAGATGAATATGAAGAATCTATGAGGATTTGGCCTGAACATCCTGCTCTATGGAATGACTTAGGGGTCTCGTGGTTAAAGAAGGGTGAATATGATAAGGCAAAGGAATGTTTCAAGAAGGCATTGGCAGGTAATCCTGAGTTAGTCCATGCATATTATAACATGGGGTTGGTTTGTGAAGAGGAAAAACTTGTGGAGGATGCTATTCTTTGGTATAAGAAGGCATTGAATATTAAGCCTCCCATGGCAGAGGCACATTGTAATTTGGGCAGTATCTATCACGCTAAGGGGCTTCTAAATGAGGCAGAATCAGAATACAAGAAGGCGATAGATGCTAATCCATATTTGAGCCAGGCACACTATAACCTTGGCATATTATACGAGGATAAAGGGCTCATCTTTAAGGCAGCAGAAGAATTTATCAAGGTCCCTGCACAGGACACTGAGTACTATTCAAAAGCAGTCCAGCGCTTGCAAAAATTATATGAAAAAATTCCAAAAAATAAATGAGAAATTTTCTTGACAAACCATCCTAATGGTGATATAAAAGAAACTAAATAGAGGTGAAATATATTATGATAACAAATACTAAGGTGGAATTATCGCCCAATGCATTGAAGGTACTTGAGAAGAGGTATTTGAAGAAGGACGAGAATGGCAGACCCATTGAGACACCCGATGAATTATTCAAAAGGGTTGCTCATAATGTAGCATCAGCAGACCTTTTATACGACAAGACTTGCGAGATAAAGAGGACAGAAGATGAATTCTATGAGATGATGGTAAATCTTGAATTCCTGCCAAATTCCCCTACATTGATGAATGCAGGTAAGGAACTTCAACAGTTATCAGCCTGTTTCGTCCTGCCTATAGAAGATTCTATGGAGAGCATATTCCAGACCCTGAAAGATACTGCTATGATACATAAATCTGGCGGTGGGACCGGGTTCTCTTTTTCCAGGCTGCGCCCAAAGAACGATATGGTCCAGTCTACCAGGGGTATATCTAGTGGGCCTATATCCTTTATGACTGTATTTGATGGCGCCACTGAGGCGATAAAACAGGGCGGGACCCGCAGGGGCGCGAATATGGGGATATTAAGAGTTGACCATCCGGACATTATGGATTTTATAGTGGCAAAAGAGAATAATAACAAGTTGAACAATTTCAATATTTCTGTAGCACTTACTAAAGAATTCATGGATGCCCTTGAGAAAGATGAGGAGTATGACCTTGTCAATCCGCATACACAAAGGAAAGCGGAACGCCTTAAAGCGCGGAAGGTAATGGATAAAATAATAGAACAGGCATGGAAGAATGGCGAGCCTGGAATAGTATTCATGGATAGGTTGAATAAGGATAACCCTACACCAAACTTAGGTGAAATAGAATCTACCAATCCTTGCGGTGAGCAGCCACTACTGCCATACGAGTCCTGTAATTTAGGCTCAATTAATCTGTCAAAGATGGTTGTAAAGACAGGTACTCCTGAGATGGATTATGACAAACTTGCAAGGGTGGTAGAGAAGGCTATCCATTTTCTTGACAATGTGATAGATATGAATAAGTATCCACTTCAAAAGATAGAAGAGATGACAAAAGGCAATAGAAAAGTGGGATTAGGTGTCATGGGGTTTGCTGATATGCTCCTGAGACTGTCTATTCCGTATGATAGTGAGGAGGCTACTGCCTTGGGTGGCAAGATAATGAAATTCATATCTCACCATGCAAAGAGGTCCTCATGTAGCCTTGCTGAAAAAAGGGGTGTGTTCCCAAATTTTAAAGGCAGCATCTATGATACACCTGGCGGTTCAAGGCTCAGGAATGCCACTGTTACTACAATAGCTCCTACAGGGACATTGAGTATAATCGCAAATTGTTCAAGCGGCATAGAGCCTGTCTTTGGCATAGTCTATGTCCGCAATGTAATGGATAAGGATGAGTTATTGGAGATAAACCCTGTATTCAAAAAGGTGGCAGAAGAGGCAGGGTTTCATAGTGATGGGCTAATGAGGAAGATTGCCAAGGAAGGCACTATTCACAGGATAAGCGAAATCCCTGAGAATACGAGAAGGGTATTTGTCACTGCCCATGATATAGCACCTGAATGGCATATAAGGATGCAGGCAGAATTTCAAAAATTCACTGACAATGCTGTATCAAAGACTGTGAATTTCCCTCATGATGCCAAAGTAGAGGATATTGGCAAGGTGTATATGATGGCTTATAAGAGCGGGTGTAAAGGTGTAACAGTATATCGTGACATGTCACGGGAAGACCAGGTATTGAATATAGAAAAGGTGAAGAAAGTTTCTGGACCTTATAAGATATCCCCGCGGCCCAGGCCTAATGTTACAGCAGGGACTACGTCAAAGATTGCTACAGGGTGTGGTAATCTATACGTCACTATCAATGAAGACGATAAGGGGTTACCTTTTGAGGTATTTACCCAGATGGGTAAGGCAGGTGGATGTGCCGCTTCACAGTTAGAGGCACTTGGGAGGCTCGTCTCTCTGGCATTGAGGTCAGGTATAGAAGTCAAGTCTATCGTTGACCAGTTGAGAGGCATCAGGTGTCCATCACCTTCATGGGAGAAAGGCGGGATGATATTCTCTTGTTCTGATGCCATTGCCAAAGTGGTTGAAAAGAGATTAGGACATAGCGTGAGGCTAATATCCCAGGTTACTGATTCCCGCCAGGTTCAGGAGACAGGAGCAAAGACCGGAAATGTGGTAGGGGTATGTCCTGACTGCGGCAATGCCCTGATACATGAGAGTGGCTGCATGGTTTGCAAATTATGCGGATTTTCTAAATGTAATTAATAGCTCTGGAAAACTAAATCTCTCACCTGATTTGTTAGTGTAATCTATCCCGGTTAGAAATCCAGCAATTTAGAAGGTTGGACTTTCAACGCCTTGGAAATCTTTTCAATAGTATCAATCTTCACAGCAGGCGGATTCTTCCCTTCTATCCTTTGAATATATTTATAATCAATATTCGCAGCTTCGGATAGTCTTTCCTGTGTATAACCGTACTGTTTCCGCAATTCCTTTATCTTCTTTCCCAATTTTAGTCTAATCGTGTATTCCATACACCTTATTATCCCACGGTATTTATTTTCTTGACACCTAATTGCAGTAAGGTGTATAATTAAAAACCATAAGGAAGGTGTAATTACCAAAAACTGCAAAAGTGGCAATGGGCCTTGTCGTTTGCAAGGAGGTAAAACATGATTAAAAAACGTATTGGTTGTGGCGTCTGGATCATAGGTGCAATATTCGTTTTATTTATCTCTCCTGTTTATGCTATTGCTTCTACTAAATGTTGGTCAAATACCCGCATAACGTCATTATCGTCTGATGAAGCATGGCCAGATATTTATGAAGACAAGATTGTTTGGCATGATTATAGAAGTGGTACGAATTGGGATGTTTATCTTTATGACCTGAGTACAAGTGAGGAACGTAGCATAACAACTAATAGCGTTGAGCAACCTGATCCGGTTATATGGGGGCACCGTGTTGTTTATGAAGATCAAAGACTTGGAGTAGGGGGTTGGACAATCTGGATGTATGACCTTACAACTGGTGTTGAATCTCAGGTCAGTTCGTCTGAGTGGTCAAAGAAACTTCCAGAAATATATGAAGATAAGGTGGTGTGGCGGGATACACGTCCGGAGACAAATGGCAAGTGGAATATCTATCTTAAGGACCTTACTACAGGCATAGAGAAACGAATAAGCAGTATTGGACAAACAGACCCGGCCTTAGGATTTTGGCGTCCTTCTATTTGGGAGAATCGTATTGTCTGGCAAGACGACAGAAATGGCAATTGGGATATCTATATGTACGACCTATCAAACAATACAGAGGTTCAACTTACAAATAATCCGTATGACCAGACATACTCATTTATCTATCAGGACTTGGTTGTTTATCAGGATAACCGGAACGGAAACTATGATATTTACATGTTGAACCTGACAACTAATACAGAAGCACAGATTACAACAGACGGTAATGATCAGATAGCCCCAGATATTTACGGAGATAGGATTGTATGGCAGGATGTGAGGAATGGGAACTGGGATATTTATGTCCATGACCTTTCAGATAATTCAGAAGTTGCTGTCACAACGGAAGGCAATAATCAAGAGAAGCCAATAATCTACGGGGACAGAATCGCCTGGCACGACAGAAGGAGTGGGAACTGGGATATTTATATTGCAGAACCTTTGCCTTCGGCACCTTCTAATTTTTCGGCAACTGGAGGTAACGGGCAGGTTATTTTAGATTGGGCAGACAATCCAGAAAATAATATTTCTGGATATAATATCTATAGAAGCACTGTTAGTGATTCTGGTTATGTTAAATTGAATGACACTCTTATCCTCCAAAGCCAATATCAGGACAATGGGGTTCTGAATAATGCTATTTATTATTACCGAGTAGCCGCTATAGATAGTTCTCAAAACGAGGGTTGTTATTCTCAAGAAACCAGTGTGACTCCCCATGATAACTCTGCACCTCAGCCTTCCACAGGACTAATAGCCTCAGCAGGGAATCAGGTAGTGAATTTGAACTGGAATGACAATACAGAAAGTGACCTTTCAGGTTATAATGTTTACCGTTCTACAACAAGTGGCGGAACATATTCCAAGGTAAACTCAAGTCTTTTGACTTCAAGCCAGTATTCTGACTCTGGTCTTACCAATGGCACAACCTACTATTATAAGGTCACAGCAGTAGATACAGCATCTAGCGAAAGTGGATATTCATCAGAAGTAAATGCCAAACCAATGAGCAACCCCCCGACAGCCAGTGCAAGCGCAACACCCACAAATGGGACTGCCCCATTAACAGTGAGTTTTACAGGGACTGGGACAGATGATGGTAGTATTACCAAGTACGAGTGGGACTTTGATGGAAATGGGACATATGACTGGTCATCTACCACGGGAGGAAGTACTGTCAAAACATATTCATCTGCCGGGACATGGACAGCAAATTTGAGGGTTACTGATAATGATAATCTGACTGCAACAGCATTAGTTACCATAACTGTAAGTTCCCCGCCAATAGAGAAAGAATCGCCAACTGCTTCTATCTCAGCGTCATCTACAAGTGGCACTGCACCGCTTACAGTAACATTTACCTACAGTGGGACAGATACAGATGGGACTATCAAACAGTATGAGATGGATTTTGATGGAAATGGCACTTATGATTTTGTCTCAACAAGTTCCGGGAGCGTCAGTTACACCTATGGACAGGCAGGTAGTTACACTGCAACTTTAAAAGTAACAGATAATGATGGATTAAGTGGGACTGCCACTGTAAGTATAACTGTAAATAATCCAACCGGGACAAATCCACTCGTTGCCGATGCGAATTGCAGTCCTTCTTCAGTAACAGTAGGAGAAACAGTCACTTTAACCGGGTCAGCAATTGGTGGAAGTGGCAGTTACATAGCATATATCTGGGATTATGAAGGAGATGGAGAATATGACTGGGCATCAACGACTACAGGGACAATAACCCATATCTATGATACTGCAGGTTCATACTCACCTACTGTAATGGTAGTAGATAGTGGCGGTTTAACAGATACAGATTCTGCTTCACTTACTGTAAATAGCCCAAGCACACTAAAGGTCTGGATTTCACAGCCAAAGAATGGAGATAGTATATGGGGGACAGATGTGACACTGCATGCCAATACAGCTCCAGGGAACATAACGAAGAGTGTGAAATTCCAGTATAAAGGTGCAACCACAGACTGGACAGATATAGGAAATGAGATGATTCCACCGCCGAATTCATTCTTTAGCACAACGTGGAATGTTACAGGATTAACTGAAGGTGATTATCAACTTCGTGCAGTAGGAAAAGACACAAGTGACAATACAGTCAACTCTGAAACCATCACAGTAACAGTGACTCAGATAAATCCAGATGTAAATGATGGTGTGGATAACAGTGGTAATCGGGAAAAGAAGCAGAAGATAGACAAAGATGAGACTACAGAATCAAGTATGGAGGACTACACATCAGTAGAGATACCGTATGGGACATTGGATGCTGATACCACATTGACAATCACAGCATTTCAGAGTAATCCACAAGATACAACAGAAGGGGCCAACTCATCACTTGATAAATTCAGGGGGATAGAGTTAGAAAGTAATCCGACATTAGAGAAATCAGTAACAGTAACCATACCATACAGTGATACAGATAATGATGGAATAGTAGATGGGACGAATATACCAGAGAAAGACCTCAAACTCTGGTGGTATAACACAACAACTAACAAATGGGAGAAGATATCAGATACAGAGGTAGATACAACAAATAACCGGGCAAAGGCAAAGATGGGCCATTTAAGTGACTTTGCAGTAGGTTCAGAGGATACTGCATCGCCGTCAGCACCATCGGGATTGAGTGCAACAGCAGGAGATGGACAGGTAAGTTTAACATGGACAAATCCGACTGATACAGACTTTGCAGGTGTGAAGGTAATCCGGAAGGCAGGCGGTTATCCGGCAAGTGTTACAGACGGGACAGAGGTATATTCAGGGACAGGGAGTAGTAAGACAGATACAGGGCTTACCAATGAGACAGCCTGTTACTACTCAGTCTTTGCCTATGATGAGGTGCCAAACTATTCCAGTGGGGCACAGGCAACTGCAACACCCCAGGCTCCGTCTACAGGGGGTGATGGAGGAGGCGGCGGATGTTTTATTGCAACCGCCGCATACGGGACACCGATGGCAAGTGAGGTGAAGAGTCTCTGCCAGTTCAGGGATGCGCATCTTTTGACCAATCCGGCTGGGAAAAGATTAATATCATTCTACTACAAGATGAGTCCGCCGATTGCAGACTTTATCGCGAAGCATGCATCATTAAGGTCAATGGTGAGGTTCTTCCTCAAGCCTGTAGTCAAATTGGTAGAATGAAGTAACGAAAGGCTTTAGCCTTCCAAGTAAAGACTTTGTTCTTTAAGATAGGGGCACGTGCAAAATATGCATGTGCCCTTTGTTTTTTCTCAAAAAAAAGTTTTTACTTGTAAATTAAATAATGATATGGTAAACTTTAAATGAGGGAAGTAAGACAAAAGGAGCCAAACGGATTGAAGTAGAGAATGCATGAAGAGGAGGGAATAAGGATGAATACTCAACAATTATTAAATAGGATTACTACCAATCCTGATGTAATGGTTGGTAAGCCGATTATTAGAGGTTTAAGAATTACGGTAGAACAGATTTTAAAAGCCCTGGCTAGGGGAATTTCAACTCATGAGTTACTTAAGGACTATCCCGAACTGGAACTTGAAGATATTCAAGCGGTTTTACTTTATGCTGCGGGATTGGTTAGCGAGGAACAGGTTTTTGAAGTTGGGATAGGTGCTTAAGAGTGAAACGTGAAAACTTAAGATTTATAGTTGATGTTGGAGTTAGTGCAATGGTGGAACGGTGGCTTCAGAAACATGGATATGATATAAAAAATGTGAGGGATATAGATCCGCGTATGATTGATAAAGAAATACTGAAGATGGCAGTCTCTGAAAAGCGAATGGTTATTACGATGGATAAAGACTTTGGAGAGTTGGTTTATAATTCTGGATTACCTCATGCAGGGGTTTTATTATTAAGACTTGAAGAAGCCACGTCTGATGAAAAAGTTACAATTGTAGAAAGGATTTTAGAGAAATATTCTGATAAACTATTGAATAAATTTTGTGTTTTTAAAGATGGAAAATTGAGGATAAGATAATAAAGATTTATCCTGAAGCCTGTAGTCAAATTAGTAGAATAGGGGTAAAATTAGATTGATGATTAAGTGAGGTATAGCGAATGAAGATAAGTGTAGTCGGTAGTGGACATGTAGGCGCTACAGTTGCCCAACGGCTCGTAGAGAAAGAATTAGCAGATGTAGTCTTGATAGACATATTAGAGGGCGTGCCTCAGGGTAAGGGACTTGATATGATGGAATCAGGACCTATAGAGGGTTTTGATTCCGAGATTACTGGCACAAATGATTTTGGTGCCATGAAGGATTCACAAATAGTCATTATCACTGCAGGACTGCCCAGGAAGCCAGGGATGTCAAGGATGGACCTCTTGCAGAAGAATGCCGGGATTGTAGAATCTATTTCAAAAGACATAGCCCGGGTATCCCCTCAGAGTATTGTAATAGTGGTTACAAATCCATTAGATGTGATGTGCTATGTTTCTAAGATGGTTACGAGATTTGACAAGAAAAGGGTATTCGGTATGGCTGGCGTTTTGGATTCTGCACGGTTCAGGACATTTATTGCAATGGAATTAGGTGTATCCGTCAAAGATGTCCATGCGATGGTCTTAGGCGGGCATGGGGATGATATGGTCCCTTTGCCTCGTTTTTCAACAGTTTCAGGAATACCGATAACAGAGTTTATGACAGGTGAAAGAATAGAGGAATTGATAAATAGGACAAGGAGTGGAGGGGCTGAGATAGTCTCATTGTTAAAAACCGGGAGTGCCTATTATGCACCTTCATCCTCAGTAGTCCAGATGGTGGAATCTATTGTAAAAGGTGAAAGGCGCATAATGCCTGCAAGTGCCTGGCTTGAAGGTGAGTATGGGCTCCATGATGTATATGCGGGAGTTCCTGTAAAAATCGGCTCTTGTGGGATAGAAGAAGTTATTGAACTAAAACTCAATCCTGAAGAACTTGCACTTTTACACAAATCAGCAAGCGTTGTCCATGAGAATATAAAGGTATTGAAAGATAGATATGAATCCCGTTAGACCTCTGAAAGGACATAAGGGGTCAAGGAAGTCTAATGGGATAAAGGAAGGTCTAACGGGATGAACGATAATCGTGGGATGTGGCCCTGGCTTTTGCAGAGGATTACAGGCGTGTTACTCATCATATACATCGCACGCCATATATGGATTACCCATTATGCAATCCATGGTCCTATAACCTTTCAGACTGTAGCAGAAAGGCTCCATGGCTCTTTCTGGAGGAATTTTGATATAGCATTATTAACCTTAGTAATATACCATGGACTAAATGGCATAAGGATAATAATACTTGACTTTAACCCTGGTAGATTTATCCAGAGACTTACGTTATGTGGTATGCTCATCCTGGGTATCCTACTATTTATATACGGTATGCAAGGGTTAAAACCATTCAGTCTATGATTAAGAGATTATTAGAAGATATACGGCTCAATAGAAATACCGGTATGTGGTCATGGCTTTTGCAGCGGCTCACAGGTGTCCTCCTTACCCTTTATCTTTTTCCTCACCTTTTCGTCATACATAGTTCTACAAAAGGACCTAAAGTCTTTGATGGATTAACCTCTAAGATACAGGCGCCGATATGGCACCTATTAGATATTGCACTTATAGCCATAATAATATTTCATCTTATGAATGGTGTGAGGATAATAGTCGTTGAGATAGGTTCTTTTGCACGCGCCCATAAGCCATTGCTTCTGGTAATGATGGCTCTCGGGGCTATTCTATTCTTTTTTTGCGTATTAGGAATATTGCCAAAATTTTCCGGTCATTAAATTAGATTCTTCGCTTCGCTCAGAATGACAATAATGTCATTCTGAAGGAGCAAAGCGACTGAAGAATCTCAAAAAGGAAATTCCTATAGTATTAAATTATATGTTTGAACATAAGGTTATAATAGTAGGCGGTGGGTTGGCTGGTTTGAGGGCAGCCATTGAGGCAAGTAAGTATGCAGATGTAGCCATCATCTCCAAGGTCCACCCATTAAGGTCGCATTCAGGGGCTGCACAGGGTGGCATAAATGCGCCATTGGGTAATCATCCTGAAGGAAGAGACGATACATGGGAAAAGCATGCCTTTGATACTGTCAAAGGAAGTGACTTCCTGGCAGACCAGGATGCTGTTGAGATATTTACTAAAGAGGCATCTTCAAGGATATATGAGATGGAACACTGGGGCGTTCCATTCAGCCGGACAGAAGATGGCAGGATTGCCCAGAGGCCATTCGGTGGGGCTGCATTCCCAAGGACGTGCTACGCTACAGATAAGACAGGACATACCATCCTGCATACATTATATGAACAGGTAATAAAGCGTAAGATAAAAGTATATGATGAATGGCAGGTAACCTCTCTTGCAGTTGAATCTGGTTTATGTTATGGAATCGTTGCCTTAAACCGCCTTACAGGTGAACTTTCAGGGTTTCTCGCAGATACTGTAATATTTGCAACTGGCGGGGCTGGCCGCACATATAGTAAATCAACAAATGCAATCATCAATACCGGTAGTGGCATGGCTATCGCATACAGGGCAGGTGTGCCGTTAAAGGATATGGAATTTATACAATTCCATCCAACTACTCTCGTGGGTACTAATATATTGATGACAGAGGCCTGTAGGGGTGAGGGTGGATATCTCGTAAATGTTAAGGGTGAGAGATTCATGAAGGATTATTCGCCTAAATTTATGGAACTTACACCGAGAGATATAGTCTCACGTGCTATACAGACAGAGATAGATGAGGGTAGAGGGTTTGAGAATGAATATATATATTTAGACTTAAGACACTTGGGGAGAAAGAAGATTATGGAACGCCTGCCTGGCATAAGAGATATATGTATCCATTTCATAGGAATAGACCCTATAGAAAGTCCTATCCCTGTTCAGCCTGGCCAACATTATACTATGGGAGGCATCAGTTGTAATGAGAGGTGTGAGACTGAGGTAAAGGGTTTCTATGCAGCAGGTGAGGCAGCATGTGTGAGTGTCCATGGGGCAAATAGATTGGGTGGGAATTCCCTGCTTGAGACTGTAGTCTTTGGTAAAATAGCAGGTGAGTATGCAGCAAAATATGCTACAGGTGTAGAAAAATCCCTGATTGGTAAAAAATCTGTCCAAGATTTATTAAAAAAAGATACAGAAAGGATAGAGCGTCTCCTTACCAAAAGTGGCAGGGAACATCCCGGGCATATAAGACAAGAACTTAAAAAGGCGATGAATGAAAAACTCGGGATATTCAGAGAAAAGAAACCTATGGATGAGGCATTTGCCAGAATAAAGGAACTTAAAGAGCGATATAAGGATGTAACACTTTCCTACAAAGGCAGGAAATATAATTTAGATCTGGCAAGGACATTAGAATTAGAATACAAATTAGACATAGCAGAAGTGATTACAATAGGAGCAATAAATCGCCAGGAGTCGAGGGGAAGCCATTGGAGGTTAGACTTTAAAGATAGAGACGATGCTAATTGGCTTAAACATACTACAGCACGTTATACCACCGAAGGTCCGATTATCAGTTATGAACCCGTAAAGATAACAAGATTCAAACCAGAGGCAAGGAAGTATTAGGTTATGAATAGAGAGGTAGTTACAATAAAGGTATTTCGGTTTGACCCGGATAAGGATAAAGAACCTTATTTTGATTCGTTTAAGGTCCAGGTAAAGAAGGGTATGACTGTCCTTGAGGCACTCTTTGATATATTGGAAAATCAGGATGGCTCACTCGGTTTCAGGTATTCATGCCGTGGTGCGATATGCGGCTCATGCGCCATGCACATCAATGGCTCTTACCGTTTAGCCTGCCAGACACAGATAGAGAAGTTAGAGGTTGAGGAGATAGTCATAAAGCCATTAGGGCATTTGCCTGTGATTAAGGACCTTGTAGTAGATATGCGGCCATTCTTTGAAAAATACGAATCTATAATACCATACCTGATTTCTAATCCTAAAAAGGATCCCCTCTTGTTTTCTTCGAAAACAAAGCAGAGAGGACAAGTAGACCCTTCCCCATCCGCCTCAGGCGGAGGGTCTAAAAGTGGCAATTCAGAGACAAAAGAACAATTACAGAGCCTAAAAGAGAGGGCAAGGATTGATGAGATGATTGACTGTATACTATGTGGATGTTGCCACGCATCCTGCACCATGACATTGACAGATAAAGACTATCTTGGCCCTGCCACACTTCTTAAGGCTAACAGGTTCTACATGGATTCCCGGGACAAAGGGGGCATTAGCAGACTTAAATTGGTAGATGGGGAACATGGCGTGTGGCGGTGCCATACGATATTTAATTGTAACGAGGTATGTCCCAAATATATAAATCCGACAAGGTCCATCGCCAAACTGAAGAGGGGCTTGATCAAGAATAAGATATTGGGCAGGATGTAAGAAAGTTTATTATACTGCGATAAAGTCCAGTATCTCTTTTGCGGCTCTAAGGGAAGCACCTGGTGAGCCTAATCTTTCTCTTACTTTTGTCAATTCCTCAATCATCTCATCCCTTTTAACTCTGTCATTTAGTAACCTTGACACCTCATCTGCTATCAATTCTGGCTTTGCATTGGACTGTATGAATTCAGGAACTACCTTCTTTCCTGCCACTACATTTACAAGGGCTATATATGGTATCCTGATAATGGGACGCAGCATAAACCCTGTTAAAAGTGAGACTTTATAGATTACGAGCATGGGTTTTTGCATTATCGCAGCCTCTAATGTTAAAGTGCCAGAGCAGACCATGGTTATATCCGATACATTAAGGACATCATAGTTATTTCCCCTCACTATATGCAAAGGGATGGGATAATCTTTTGTAATGCTGTTGAATATCCCGGGTAGTACACTTGGCGCTTCCTGGAGCAGGAACTGGGTATCAGGATAGATATTTTTTATGAGTATGGCTGATTTTAACATTATTGGCAATATCCTCAATACTTCTTTTTCTCTTGAGCCAGGAAGTAGAGAAATCGTTAACTTGCCATTTTGCAGGCCGAACTTTGATAATGCCTCCTCAAGACTCATAGAGGGTTGAACTATATCAAGAAGCGGGTGTCCTACAAATGTTGTATCCACACCTTCCTTTTCATAAAAGGCCTTTTCAAATTCAAATATGACGAGCATCCTGTCAACCAATTCTTTTATAAGGCGGATTCTCTCTTTTCCCCATGCCCATACCTGTGGGCTAATATAATATACTACCGGTATGGACCTCTTCTTGACTTCTCTTGCAAATCTGAGGTTAAAACCTGGATAGTCTATCAGTACTACACATCGCGGCTTCTCTGAATCTAACTTCTCAAGGAGCATCTTGAAGACCCTTTTAAATTCATTCAGGTTCTTAATAACCTCTGTAAAACCTACAACTGCCAGGTTCATCATGTTGTAATGGATTTTAGCACCTGCCTGGCTCATCAAAGGTCCGCCAATACCTGAGACCTCTAATTCAGGATTTAATTGCTTTAATGCCTTGATTAAATTAGCCCCATGCAGATCTCCTGAGGCCTCTCCTGCAACGAGCATTATCCTTTTGTTCATAGCGTTAAAATTATAACATCTATTCATTCAAAGGGCAAGGATAAAATAAGATTGATTTTTACAAAAGGTTATGATATATTTAAAAGAGGCAGGGGAGGGATTATCAGGTTCACTATTGTTTGGATTATTTAAGAGGAGGTGGAGATTGTGGATGTAATGGAGGTAAAAGGTATTGGGGCATGGTCTATATTTAAATTGGTTGGCGGGACATTTATGGTCATCGGGTTGATATCTGGTCTTATAGCAGGGTTATCAGGACAGTTCTTTGGACTTGAGTCTATCCCGCTTATAGATGAGATTATATCCAAAGGACCTCTGGCGATTAGCCTCTTAGGATTGGGTCTGGGTATATCGTGCGGTATAGCCATAGGGCTTACTTGTGTGATACTTGCATTTATCTATAACTTCTTTGCAATGGTAATGGGCGGCATAAAGATTGTGATAAAATAGTGATGTATGAACTTCATGTTTTAAGGGTGGTAAGAAGTAAATACTGGCAAAAGGTTGTTAAGTAAAAAGAGGGATTACAGCCCCACAGTAAATAACATTGACCGCAGAAAATGCAAAAAATGGCTACGCATTTATATATGAAAATGGTCAGAAATTTCCATTATCGCAGTTAGCGAAAGAAGTTAGAAACAAGGATAAAATAAAAGGAGGGAATTATGTCTCTAAAATGTGAACAAGTACTAATACAAACGCAATAACTAACTTTACAGTGACTGTCATTCCCGCAAAAGCGGGAATCTATCGACCGTAGAATAATAGATTCCTGTTTTCACAGGAATGACAACATCAGGAATATGCTAGGATACTTAATGCGTTTGTATTAATAATGCATTGAAATATTATAATGAAGCATTAGAAATATTTAGAGATATTGGCGCTCAGCAAAAAAAGGAAATGGTATTAGAAAAGATTAATATTATCAAAGAAAAAGAGAGTAAAAAACATAACAAAATTGACTCAAAAGATATGCGTGAATATAATGTTACTGATGAGGATATCAAAATTGCACTAACTTATTAGGGATTATGGAATGAGTAAAGTATATAGAAGAAATTTTTTATTCAGTAATATTGACAAAATAGTTTATTGTGCTGAGGAGCAAGTACAATATGGAGAAGAAAAGGTTACTCCATTTTACTATAACACGGAGAAACAGGTTAAACTTTTTTACGGAGATTCCTTAATGCTTCCGCGGATTTAAACCAGGAATTATTACAAAGTATACTAATCATTGCTTTGTTAAAATTACGCAGCCCTGTTGAGATGAATCAGCAGGCGGTTGGATAAAGACCAATTAAAATTAATTATTGAGATTATAAAGGTTGCCAACAACTATATGAAAATCTCAAGGGGCAAAACCTAATTTTCACTCGTAAATTTCTTACAATATTTGTTTAAAAATAAAATTATATCCTCAATTACATCTATGTCACACCTAAAAATATCCTCCTCAAGTATACATCATTAAATTGATATTTAATGCACGGAAGTTTTTTGAAATTTTTCTAAAAAATATCTAAAAACATCTTGACTTTGATGATGGAATATGATATATAATGTATATGATGATATGGGGTTTTAAATGAAAAAGACTATAGAGATACTCAATAAAATGATTACTAACGGTATAATCAAAGATTATGCTATTGGTGGTGCCGTAGCAGTTATGGCTCATACAGAACCGTTTGAGACTGAAGATATAGATATTTTTGTAATTATTGAACAAGTCCCAAAACTAGGAACTATTGATGTTAGTAATATATATAAGTATGTTGAAAGTCTGGGTTATAAAAGAAACAAAAACGGATATTACGTTATTGGGGGATTCAGTATTCATTTCGTACCATTACTTGATGAACTAATAGAAGAAGCAATAAAAAAATCGTGTATTAGAAAATATAAAGAATTTCCTGTTAGGGTATTTTGTCCTGAATATTTAATTGCAATATTATTAATGAGTTTCAGAATGGAGGATTTTATAAAAATAAAAAGGTTATTAACCCAATCTAATCTAAATCATGGTCTTGTAAACGATTTATTGGATAGATTCAATCTTCGTAAAAGACTTCATAAATTTGAAAAAATTGATTCGGGTCATATATGAAAAATAATGCTATGGCAAACTTTATTAAGGTAAAAAAAGCAAGGCGAAAAGATATGGCTTCTTTGTCCTTTGAAGATAAACTAAGAGTAGTAATAAAATTACAAGAACGGGCAGTATCATTCCATCCTGAACTTAAAATGGATGGATACCCATGGAAATTAGAACTATAATAAAGGAATATTTATGCTTACAATTCGTGGTAACGAACTACTGCTTAGAATCCCATACGCAGAAAAAGAACAAGCAAAAACTATTGCTGTTAGCATAAGACCTAAACTGGAGAAGTCAGGCTTACCATGGAACCCGAGTGAATTTTTACCTTGATGTGTTGTAACGGTAATGAATATGCCAGATAAAACTTTTAAATTGATTCAAAGATTAAATTATTATAGACTTGAACATAGATTAAGTCAGGAGAGGCTTGCTAAAAAATTAGGGGTATCTTTTCCAACTGTCAGCCGTTGGTTGACTGGAAAGTGTACCCCTAACCCGATACATGAGTATCAAATTAAGAAATTATTGAATAAAAATAAATAGGACGAAGAATTAGACACATGTTCAACATGGCTATCAAGTGGGAAAATGTAGATTTTAGTAACCAAGTTATTGCTATTATATTAAATGACGTGCCTGTAGCTCAGATGGATAGAGCACTGGTCTACGAAACCAGGTGTCGGCCGTTCAAATCGGCCCAGGCACGCCAGAAATAGGTAGTGAGGATGCAATCTTTGGGAAGGGTCGTATTTGTTATTGGTGGTGCCAGGAGTGGCAAGAGCAGATTTGCTATGGAACTGGCTAAAAAGGAAAATAGAAAAGTCGTTTATATCGCTACTGCCCAGGTTCAGGATGAGGAGATGAAGTTACGGGTCAGGAAACATTTAAAGTCAAGGCCCAGGGATTGGAAGACTGTAGAAGAACCTTATGATTTACCACGTGCTATCAAAAACCTGAAAGGGAAAGACAAGATAGTTATTATAGATTGTATGACGCTATATATATCTAATATTCTTTTGAAATTATATGATGAGAATAAGCAACCCAAAAGTATTAATAGGATAAGCAATCAGGTCTTAGGGGAAGTGGAAAATGTGGTTAGAGCAATAAATGGCTCTATGCATACCTTCATAATTGTATCTAATGAAGTTGGTATGTCCATTGTCCCTGAGAATAGACTTGCCAGATTATTCAGGGATATCCAGGGTGAGTCAAATCAGGTTATTTCAAAAAATGCGGATAGTGTATATATGGTCGTAGCAGGTACAGCTGCCAAAATCAAATGAAAATGGGACGGTTCTATTTTCTTAATGGTATAGGAAAGTATAAAAAATACTTTCATGCCTATACCACTGAAAATCGTATTGTAAGTCATTGCCGAAGGCGATTTTCTTGTATATTTCTTTTAACTATCTTGAGCCTCTTATTCAGCGGATGTGCCACTGAATATAATCTTGCTACAGAGCAGGAAGAGGTCATATTAGTCTCTGATGACAGAGAAGTCAGGATGGGAAAGTCTATATCAAGAGCAGTTGAAGAGAGGTTTAAAGTCTTGGAAGATGAAAGGATTAAGGAGCGGATAAATAATATAGGGGAACGTATAGTCAATGTATGTGACAGGAAGGATATCATATACCATTTTAAGGTCCTGGACGAAAAAGATGTAAATGCCATGGCACTGCCTGGCGGATATATCTATGTCAACAAAGGCCTTATTGATAAAGCAGGTTCTGATGATGAACTCGCCTGCGTAATAGCCCATGAGGTTGGACATGTTACTGCCAAACACAGTGTAAAGAAACTTCAGGGTGCGATTGGAATTAATATACTGAGGATATTAATGATAGGTGCTGAAGAGAGCGAAACACGGGAGAATGCAGATATTGCCCTGGCTGAGCTATTCCTTGCTTATTCAAGGGAAGATGAACTCTTCGCGGATAAATTAGCCGTGAAGTATGCAAAATTGGCTGGGTATGACCCTAATGCCATGTTGAAATTTTTAAATAAACTGAAAGATATCCAGAAGAAAGAGCCTATCAGGCAACTGAATTATGCCAGGACTCACCCTTACCTATCTGATAGGATAGCTACTGTCAGGATGGAAATATCAGGCAATATGGGTTATGTGGATTATATCAATAAATCTAAGGAGTTTGATAAGAAGTGAGGGGGTATGTGTATGGAAGACCATGGTAATTCAGAATTCCTGGCAAAGCAGACACTATTAGTAGTATCGCCACATGCTGATGATGAGGCGTTTGGATGTGCTGGCACTATCGCAAAGATTAAAGACCTTGGCGGTAAGGTATATATAATGGTCATATCTATAGGTGACCTCAAACACTATGATGGCAGGGACAGGATAGTAGAAGGCAAGACACGCGAAGAAGAGTTTATAAAGACGGCAGAATTCCTGAAGGTTGACGGATACGATATAGTCTTAAAGGACACTGAACACCACCTGAGGTTAGATGCGATGTCCAGGCGGGACCTCATAAGTATTATTGAAAGGGATAGTTCAGTCTCTATAGATAGGGTGAGACCTACCATTGTGGCACTCCCTGCCATATCTTACAATCAGGACCACTGCGCAGTCTTCCATGCAGGATTTACTGCATGCCGCCCACACCTGCCCAATATCAAGCCATTCCAGAATATTGTCCTGGCATATGACAACCCCACCCTTTTCTGGAATGTGGAGAGAGAGAAGTTTCATCCAAATTTCTATGTAGATATATCAAGGTATATTGATGTAAAACTCAAGGCACTCTCCTTCCATAAATCTCAAATAAGGTCTTCACTTCACCACTGCAGCATAGAAAACTTAGAGAATTTAGTCAGGGTTAGAGGGCGTGACATATCTGTGGAGGCGGCAGAGGCATTTATGTGTTACAGGTTTGTGTTGTGATAGGCCACTCAAAACCTGCGATTGATAGAAATGATATTTTAGCAGTAGAGTCTGTATTAAAATCTGGATACCTGGCACAGGGCCCAAAGGTAGGGGAGTTTGAGTCTAAATTTTCAGCATTTTTAGGCTTAAAAGGGTCAGTTGCAACAAATTCAGGCACATCCGCACTCCACTTAGCCATTTTAGCACTTAGGTTAAAAAAGGGTGATGAGGTAATAGTTCCCAGTTACGTATGTCCTGCAGTCCTGAATGCTGTCCAGTCTGCCGGCTTAAATGTCAGGATGGCTGATATAGATAAGAGAGATTTTAATCTAAATGTTGAGACAATCAAGAAGAATCTAAAACCCCGTGTCAAAGCCATTATCCTGCCACACCTATTTGGCCAGGCAGCAGATATAGAAGATATATTGAAGTTAGGTATACCTGTCATTGAAGACTGTGCCCAATCCTTAGGCTCAAGATACAAAGGCAGACGGACAGGCACATTCGGCATCATATCAATATTTTCTTTTTATGCCACAAAGATGATGACTACGGGGCATGGCGGCATGGTAGCATCCTCTTCCCGCACCTTATTAGACAGGGTGAGGGACCTGCGTGAATTTGATGAACGTAAAGATTACATACATAGATACAATTATAAGATGATGGATTTAGAGGCGGCTTTGGGCATGAGCCAGTTAGCCCGATTAGAGTCTTTTATAAAAATTCGCAAAAGAATTGCTGAAACATATACTAAAAGATTCCTGCAATGTGGTATAGACGTGCCTGAGGTAAAGCCGGGCAGGGACCACATATTTTACAGGTATGTGATAAAGGTTAAAAGAGATATAAATCGGATAAAGAAAGTATTTCTTTCCAAGGGGATAGAGGTGAAGAGTCCTGTATTTATGCCACTGCATAGATATTCAGGGATGGCAAAGAATAGATTCCCAAATACTGAAATGGCATTTCGGCAGAGTATATCTATACCTATATACCCTGGCCTCAATGAAGACGAGATTCAGTATATACAGGACACAGTCTGTGAGGTATTAAAGGTCCAGTGATAATAACAGGCCATCAGCCCAATTATCTCCCTTATTCAGGGTTCTTTCATAAGGCCTCTATGAGCGAGTGTCTCGTCATCGTAGACAATGTCCAGTTTGTAAAGAGGGGGGAGTTTGGGTGGATGAACCGCAATAAGATAAGGACACATTCCGGGTGGGCATGGCTTACTGTCCCTGTCCTGACGAAAGGTAAATACTATCAGAAGATATTTGAGACGAGGATAAATAATGACATTGACTGGCGTTCCAAACACTGGAAATCCCTCTTAATCAATTATAAAAAGGCTCCTTATTTCAGGACGTCCGCTGACTTCTTTGAAGAGATATACAAGAAGGAATGGGAATTATTGGTAGACCTGAATGAAACCATAATCAGATATATATTGAAAGAACTCCTGTTAGATGTAAAGATTGTAAGAGCATCCCAGATAAAAGCAGAGGGTAAAAGCACAGACCTTATAATAGATATCTGCAAGAAACTGAATGCAGATGCCTATGTCCATGGCAGGCATGGAAAGGATTATATCTCAGAGGAACGTTTCAAAGAGAATGGCATAAGGTGTATATTTCAGGATTTTTCTCAAACCCCATATAAACAGGCATATGAGCCATTTATACCGAATATGTCAGTTATAGACCTCCTCTTCAATTGCGGTACAGATAGCAGGTATCTATTGACAGGTGAAAGGTTAAATTAGATTCTTCGCTTCGCTCAGAATGACAATAATGTCATTCTGAAGGAGCAAGGCGACTGAAGAATCTCAAAAAGGAAATTAGATATGAAGATATGGCTGATAAGGTATGCAATAATATTTGCGCTCTCCTTTTTTCTATCTTTTTTGTTCACACCCCTCATAAGGTTTTTATCTCTGAAACTTGGCGTGGTAGATGAGCCTAACGAGAGAAAACTTCATACCAGACCTACTCCAAGGCTCGGGGGCATTGGCATATACCTGGCGTATTTCCTTGCCTTAATCTGTGTGGTAAAACCTTCTGATAACCAGTTAGGGGTTTTAATAGGGGGGGCGATAGTCCTGCTTATAGGTTTTATAGACGACCTGAAAGGTATCCCTGCTACAGTAAAATTGGTTGCACTCATATTAGTGACCATTGTCCTATCAAGTTATGGGGTGTCATTAAATCTCTTTGAGAATTATTACATAAATTTAATTCTTACTATCTTATGGATTGTCGGGGTTATCAGTGCAATAAATGCGATAGATAATATGGATGGGCTGGCTATAGGACTTTCTTTTATAGCATCGTCATCGTATTTAGCTGTTGCTATACAGACGGAACAGTGGCAGTGGGGTATATTGGCATCTGGCCTGGCAGGTGCAAGTCTGGGCTTTTTAAGGTACAATTGGACACCAGCCAGTATATTCATGGGGGATTCTGGCAGTTTCTTTTTAGGCTTTACCCTGGCAAGTCTGGGAGTAATGGGTGGGTGGTCAACTAACCCTGTTAAGGCATCTATCATACCAATATTGATATTAGGTGTTCCCATCTTTGACTTAATATATACAGTTATAGTGAGACATAGGAATGGGATAACAAAGACTATGAGAGATATAATTACATTTAGTGGTAAAGACCACATATCTCACAGGTTATTAGATTTGGGCTTAAGTCATAAGAAGGCAGTCCTATTCATATATGTGATAAGCATATGCGTGTCAATAGGTGCTATCGTATTGAGGAATGCCAGGAGGATAGATGCAGTGCTGCTCCTTGGACAGTTCATACTGATATTTATTATCGTGGTGATATTGATGAATCTGGTAAAGAAGACAAGATGAGTGAAGGAATATTAGGCGAAAGCCATGCAAAGCTAAATGAATGAAGAATTATGTCATAATCTTACTTGCTATTACATTTTTATTACGCCTCTCGTATATCCACGAGCTCCATAAAAGCCCATTCTCTCAAGCCGCTACATCAGGTCTGGATGTATCTATCTATGATACACAGGCTCAAAGATTATCTAAAGGAAATGCCCTGGGTGATAATGTGTTTTATGCCATGCCCCTCTATCCTTATTTAGCAGGATTTCTATATTTCCTGTTTGGCCATAACCTCTACATAGTAAGGTTTTTTCAGATAGTAATAGGGACACTAAATCTATTTCTTATTTACATTATTGGGAAGAGGCTCTTTGATAAAAGAGCTGCCCTTGTGGCATTGGCATTATCCTGTCTCTATGGCGTGACCATATTTTATGAAGGACTCTTAGTCCCGACCACACTACTTATCTTCTTAGACTTAGTTGCTATTCGTTTACTCATCCAAAAGCGACCTACAAAATGGCAGGTATTTATTGCAGGATTGTTAATAGGTCTTGGCAGCCTTTGCCAGGGAAGCAATATCCTGTTCGGATTATCACTATTCATATGGCTGCTTATAATGTTTAACTTCCATCCTAAAAAGGTTATCGTCCATTCAGCGCTATTCTATGCCGCAATGCTTTTAGTTATACTGCCTGTGACTATAAGGAATTTTCTTGTCGGTGGAGACCTTGTAGTTATTACTGCACATGATGGCATAAACTTTTATATTGGAAATAATCCATCTGCCACAGGCAGTTTCACTCCACCAGATGGGATGTCTTCTGATGCAGAGGGGCTCTTAGCCGATTCTAAGAGGCTCGCAGAAGAGGCAAGTGGTGGGAAATTAAAGCCATCCCAGGTCTCAAGATTCTGGTATTCAAAGGGATTGGAGTTTATCAGGGAAGAACCCCTCAAGTATCTTTCACTTGCAGGCAGGAAAGCCCTGCTATTTTTAAATGGTCATGAGCTCTCAGACATTGAGGATTTTGAATTTCACAAGATGTTCTTTCCTGCGGTTTATAAGATAGCCTTCCTGGATTTTAGAATCATAGGACCTCTGGGACTGTTAGGATTAGGATTGAGTTTCAGGTATTGGCGCAAGGAATTTATCCCATTATTACTCCTTCTAATTAGTTTCATGGCTTCAAGTGTCTTATTCTTTGTCAATTCCAGATACAGGTTCCCTGTTATTCCAATTTTTATACTCTTTGCCGGATACACCATCTGGTGGGGGGTGGAGACTGCAAAGGAAAAGAGATTTAAGGATTTATCCTTAGGTATATTTATTTTTCTGTCTCTAAGCGTACTAATGAATATCAGACTATTTACACAGAATTTTGCAACCTCTTACTATGGCATTGCAGTATATTATATGAATCAAGGTGAGTATGATAAGGCATTAAAAGAATATGAAAAGGTGTTGAGATTAGAACCTCAAATGGCAGGGGTTCATAACAACATCGGTAATATATACTATGAAAAAGGTGACAAGGAAAGGGCTATTAAGGAATATAAAGAGGAGATAAGGTTATTCCCCGGACATGCCAAGAGGGCATATTATAATTTAGGCACGATATATTTAGAATCAGGGAAATATGAGGAAGCAAAAATATATCTTTCAAATGCCCTCAATATAGACCCAGACTATAAAGAGGCTAAAGATGCACTCAAAAAAGCAAGCATTTACTAAGTATGTTAAAAGTAATCTTTGGTTTCCTCCTGCGGAATTTCATTTTTGGACATGTTTTAACTGAGAATTCTTAACCGGATACCTTTTACAGGATAATGTCTATAATTCCTGGTAACTAATTCTGCATCATTAATTATAGCAGTAGCCGCTATGAAACAATCGTCTAATTCAATCTGATGACTTTTCGTATCTTTCTTAATCTTCCCTGCCAATTCAGATATATTTCTATCTACCGGAATAACCTCTAAACTATCAATTAATTTGACAGTTTTTTCTTTCTCTGATTCTAACATGCCCACGAATAATTCAGCGATTGTTATCACTGAACAACAACTCATAGAATCTTCTGGAAAAGATTCTAATAAGGCAATCGCCTTTTCCTTTCCTCTTAAAAAATCTATAAGAACATCTGTATCAATCAAAAATCTACCCATCTCTTTTCCTTCCTCGGGAAGAATGGCGTAACTTGCGAATATATCTTCCTGCTCCTTCCCTTAACTCAGGATGGCTACCTTTACTCCATGCCCCAAAACATTCTTTTAATGCAGACTTAAATTCTATCTTTTTCAGTTCCTTTCGTATGGCTTCAGATACTACTTTGCTCTGCTCCCCCTTAGGGATATTTCGCCTCAGTTCCATAAGTAAATCCGCGGGTAACATAAAATTTGCCTGCTGGGTTGAAACTGACATATTATATCCTGCCTCCTTCCTATAATCTTACCTATATATTAACATATAAGTAAACCTATGTCAAGAAAAATCCCGGGACATTGTCAAGAAGATTTTGAAAGATTCCAAAATTTCCTTGCTTTTGGATGAGGGGGGATATATAATAAGAATACTAAAGGAAGAAATGATTGAGAAGGTATAATAGGTCTTATGAGATTTATATTGGTTTTTATTGCAGTATTAACGTTTGTCCCACAAGTGATATTTGCCTCCCCCAAAGATATCATCCTTGCTACTACTACAAGCACGCAGGATTCCGGGTTATTGGATGTTCTTATCCCAATCTTTGAAAAACAGTCAATCTATCGTGTAAAAACTATCGCTGTAGGGACTGGTGAGGCATTGGCATTGGGTAGACGTGGCGAGGTGGATGTCCTATTAGTCCATTCACCAAAGGATGAAATGGAATTCGTAGAGTCAGGTTTAGGTATAAATAGAAGGCCTGTGATGCACAATGACTTTGTTATTGTGGGACCCAAGGATGACCCTGCTAAGATAAAAGGAAAGGCTCTACTCTCAGCATTGAAGTTCATAATCTCTTATAAATCTACTTTTATATCCAGAGGGGATAATTCAGGGACGGATAAGAAGGAAAAGAACCTATGGGAAAAGGTGGGTGCAAAGCCTGAAAAGGGGGTCTATATAGAAACAGGGCAGGGGATGGGCGAGACATTAAGGATTGCTGACCAGAAGATGGGATATACACTTACTGACAGGGGGACTTATCTTGCATTAAAAGAAACGTTGGATTTGGTTATCATGGCGGAAGGGAATAAAGAGTTATTTAATCCATACAGTGTGATTGAGGTCAATCCTGCAAAATTTCCAAAAGTCCATTCATCTGGAGCAAGGGCATTCAGTGATTTTATCGTATCACCTGAGGTTCAGGAAATAATCAGGAATTTTGGGAAAGAAAAATTTGGGCAAAGCTTGTTCTTTCCGGATGCGAAATAGTATGGACTTAGATTCTTCGCTTCGCTCAGAATGACAATAATGTCATTCTGAAGGAGCAAAGTGACTGAAGAATCTCAAAAAGGAAATTCCTATTATATGGATTTAATAATTGGTGGATTTAAAGAGGCATTGAATCTGCTTGTGCATCTTGATAGGGAATCTCTAAGCATTACCTTAAGGTCATTACTCGTATCAGGGAGTGCAATCCTCATATCTTTGCTTATAGGCATACCGATAGGGACACTATTAGGACTCAGCCGTTTCCCAGGGAAGAGAATCATCGTAAGTCTAATCAATACGGGTATGGGAGTTCCTCCTGTTGCAGTAGGGTTGGCAGTGACACTCTTTCTCTGGCGTAGTGGGCCATTGGGATGGATGAATTTACTATATACATCTACAGGGATGGTTATTGCACAGGTAATTATATCTTTACCTATAGTTACAGGAATATCTGTGGCTGCAATCCAAAACCTTAACCCGAATCTGTGTTTACAGACCTTGAGTTTAGGTGCAAATAAATGGCAGTTATTTATTATACTTATCTGTGATGCACGCCTGCCGATACTTGCAGCAATCATGGCAGGATTTGGCAGTGTCATCTCTGAAGTAGGTGCAGTGATGATGGTAGGTGGAAATATCAAGGGACACACGCGTGTACTTACTACTGCAATAGTAACAGAAACCAGGATGGGACATTTTAATATGGCTATTGCATTATGTATTATCTTGCTCGTTATAAGTTTCCTGATAAATCTAATCCTTACTTACGTACAGCAGAAGAGGTAAAGGTTATGCATACATCACATTTGGTCTCTCTAAGAGATATAAAATTCGTTTATCGTTCTGGATGGGGACTGAATATAGAAAGGTTAGATATAGAAGAGGGGCAGATTTTGGGTATAGTTGGACCAAATGGTGCAGGCAAGACGACCCTATTGAAGCTCATGGGGCTTTTGGAAAAGCCGCGGGAGGGTGAGATAATGCTCTGGGGTCAATGTGCCAATAATGGCACAGATAAGCTAAGACTTAGAAGGGAAATTTCCTTTGTATTCCAGGAGCCGCTATTATATAATCGCTCAGTATACGAGAATGTTGCTATTGGTCTGAAGATAAGAGGATTTCATAAGAAAATCATAGAATCAAAGGTAAACGAATGGTTAGATAGATTCAATATCAAGAATTTGGCTCATCGTAGACCGACAGAGCTTTCAGGTGGACAAGCCCAGAGGGTGAGTTTGGCCAGGGCATTATGCTTAGAGCCAAAGTTATTTCTAATGGATGAGCCATTTAGCAGATTGGATACGCCTACCAAAGAGGCTCTCATAACAGATTTAAAAGGGCTCATTTGTAATAGATGTACGGCAGTCTTTGTTACACAGGATAGGAATGAGGCTTTGATGTTTTGTAATAGATTGTTAGTATTAGAAGATGGCAAGGTAATGCAGCATGATGATACTATGGAGGTATTCCGCAACCCTGTTTCCAGGTCAGTAGCAAACTTTCTGGGGATAAAGAATCTCTAAAATAATAACTTGCATTTTAACCGTTTGTATGTTAAAATACAACCTATGAGAAGATTGATAAATAGGGTTCAGGTTAGTCTGTTAAAGCGTCATTTGAGGAAATTTCCCGTTACAGCAGTAGTAGGTCCTCGCCAGGTTGGGAAGACAACGATGGTAAGGGACATTCTTGGTAAAGATAGGGATTTTTATACCTTTGACGACCCTGCTGTCATATTATCCGCAGAGGAAAATCCGATCTCCTTTTTGACTCAGGCGAAAAGGATAACCATTGACGAGGTTCAGAAAGTCCCTTCCATTTTAACTGCCATAAAAAGAATTGTAGATGAAAAGAGGACCCCGGGACAGTTTATAATTACAGGTTCAGCAAATATAACGATGCTGCCTAAAATTTCTGAGACTCTTGCAGGAAGGATTGCCTTTGTTGAGATGTTGCCACTTACCATTTTTGAAATATATTCTCTTTCAAAAAATACGCCAAATTCGATTGAAATTGTCTCTTGCAGTAACGCTAATAAATGCTGGAACCTATTAAATGACATAAAGCCACAAAAAATAAGTTTGGAAAAAGTTGTATTCAGGGGTGGATATCCTACTGCATGGCTTGAACCCGATAATATCTCACGGCAGGAATGGTTTAAGGGGTATGTAAGGACATATTTAGAACGGGATGTGCGGGATTTATCAAGAATTCAAAGACTATATGATTATCAGAAGTTTCTATCCTTAACAGCCTTTCGCTCTTCTCAGGTGCTTAGCCGCTCTGATTTGGCAAGGGATTCGGGTATTCCCTATACTACTGCAAGCCATTATTTTGATTTATTGCTGGCAACGTATCAAATATTTCTGTTAGAACCGTATTTTAAGAATATAGGAAAACGTTTGATAAAAGCACCGAAAGTAATATGGAATGATACAGGTCTGGCTTTGCATTTACAAGGCATAAACAGGTGGGCTGATGGGGAGCGACTTGGAAGAACATCTTTTCTTATAGAAAATAAAATAGCATTAGAAATGAAGACATTATTATCTGTCTATTTGCCTTTTGCAAAGGTGTATTACTGGCGTACCAATGCTGGGGCAGAGATAGATTTGCTAATAGAAAATGATAGCCGCCTGATTCCAATAGAAGTAAAGTGGTCTGAAAAAATAGGGCATAGGGATATAGTCAGCATGGGAGTCTTTCTGAAGGATTTTAAAAAATCCTCTCCATTTGGAATAGTTTTATATAGGGGCAAGGAACTTTTAAAATTAAAAGAAAATATCTTCCTGGTGCCTTTTGAACGGTTTTTAGGGTAAAAGTTATTGACCAGATGATTAATAAGTGATATACTGATGGCATGATTGATAAATTAAAAGTAGAACTTAAGGATATAGAAGATAGACTCGCCCACATGCGGGTGTATCTTTGACTTAGATAAACGTGAAGAGCGCCTTAAGGTATTAGAATCTGAGATGGCAGATTCTCACTTCTGGGATGATTCTACCCGTGCAAATAAGGTTATTCAGGAACTCAAAACATTAAAGTCCAGATGCGAACCATGGCTTGAATGCAAAAAGGAGTGTGATAGCCTTAAAGACCTCGCTAGTATCTGTGAAGGGGATTTCAAGGCGATTAATGAATTAGATAACTATGTATCACTCCTTAAAGAGCGGGTAGAGAGGTTAGAACTCAATAGCATACTAAGCGGAGAGCATGACAGGAACAATGCCATCATAGCTATCCATGCAGGTGCAGGTGGCACTGAGTCATGCGACTGGGTCGCTATGCTCCTAAGGATGTATATGAGATGGGCAGAGTCCAGAGGGTATGGTTTTGAGACGATAGACACGCTATTAGGTGAGGAGGCAGGGATAAAGAATGTCACTGCAATCATCCGGGGTGGATATGCGTATGGCTATCTTAAAGCAGAGGCCGGGGTCCATCGCTTAGTGAGAATCTCGCCATTTGATGCCAATAAACGCCGCCACACATCATTTGCATCTTTTGATGCAATCCCTGAGATAGAAGAAGATATCAAGATAGAACTTAATGAAAAGGATTTGAGGATAGATGTATTCCGCTCAAGCGGGCCTGGTGGGCAATCGGTAAATACCACAGATTCTGCAGTGAGGATTACGCATATACCTACAGGTATTGTGGTCCAGTGCCAGAATGAGAGGTCACAGCTTAAGAATAAAAATACAGCCCTGAAGGTATTAAAGGCGAGGCTATACGAGAAAGAGAGAAAGGAACGTGAGGAGAAACTGGCAAAGGAATATGGTGAGAAGAAGGAGATAGCATGGGGCAGCCAGATACGTTCCTACGTATTCCATCCTTACTCAATGGTGAAAGACCACAGGACAGGCGTTGAGACCGGGAATGTCCAGGCTGTTATGGATGGTAAGATAGATAACTTTATAGAAGCATATCTAAAATTCAAGAAAATCGCTTCGCGATAACTTCAATGCGATTTTCAGTGGTTAGGAAAGTGTTTTTCTTGTCCTCTCTGCTTTGTTTTCGAAGAAAACAAGAGGGGATACTTTCCTATACCATAAAAAGGTTAAAGGAGGTGGGTAATAATGCAGGCTGATTTAGGACCTTTAGTTGGGTTCTTACCGTTTATAATTATGTGGTGGTGTATTATAGGGCTCTTCATGATGGCATACAGGGTTCTGCTTGTAATATTGGTTTGCCGTGACACCATGAAGAGGCAGATAAATACTGCCCTGTGGGGTGTATTGGTTGGGATATTTGGGACTATGGCTGTGGTCCCATACCTCATAGTAAGGGAAGATATAAAAAAGAAAGAGCCTTTTGAATTTATCGCTGATGGTAAAAAGGAGAGCTAAAATAAGACTTACAGTAATAAGGAATTTTCTTTATGTTTAAATTTATTCTATCCAAGATTATAGGCACTCAGAATGAAAGGGAGCTGAAACGGCTTCGCCCAAAGGTTGACATTATAAATTCCTTTGAACCCCAAATCTCTAAATTAACTGATAGCCAGTTACGTGCAAAGACAGATGAATTCAAGGAAAGGCTTAAAGCAGGTGAAAGTATAAATGATATCCTCCCTGAGGCATTTGCAATTGTCCGTGAGGTTGGCAAACGGACAATCAATATGCGCCATTTTGATATGCAGCTCATGGGTGGCATAGTTCTACACGAGGGGAAGATTGCTGAAATGGCTACCGGCGAAGGCAAGACATTAGTAGCGACACTGTCTGTATATCTCAATGCATTGACAGGTAAAGGGGTCCATATAGTTACAGTAAATGACTATCTGGCAAAGAGGGATAGGGAATGGATGGGCCCAATCTATGAGTTTTTAGGCCTCACAATAGGAGTCATCCAGCACGATATGGAGCCAAAAGAGCGGCAGAAGGCTTATAATTCTGATATTACCTATGGGACGAACAACGAATTCGGGTTTGATTATCTAAGAGACAATATGGTAGTGAGATTAGAGGATATGGTCCAAAGGGGACTACACTATGCTATTGTGGATGAGGTAGATAGCATATTAGTAGATGAGGCGAGGACCCCCCTTATAATATCAGGCCCTACTGAGGAATCTACAGACAAGTATTACAAGATAGATAAAATCATCCCACTTTTGAACAAGGATACAGATTACCAGATTGAGGAAAAGACTAACACGGTTGCACTTTCAGAAGGTGGGATTAAGAAGGTAGAGAAGTTACTCGAAGTTGACAACCTCTATGAAGATGTTAACATGGAGATTGTGCACCATGTAAATCAGGCGTTGAGGGCACATACTTTATTCAAGAGGGACGTTGACTATATGGTCAAGGATAATGAGGTAATCATAGTAGATGAATTTACAGGCAGGCTCATGCCTGGCAGGCGATATTCTGAAGGACTTCATCAGGCACTTGAGGCGAAAGAGGGCGTAAGGATAGAAAGGGAGAATCAGACACTCGCGACTATTACATTTCAGAACTACTTCAGGATGTATGAGAAACTTGCAGGTATGACAGGGACTGCCGCTACAGAGGCCTCAGAATTCCATGAGATATACAAATTGGACGTAGTATCTATACCTACAAACAGGTTTCTTATCAGGACAAATTATCCTGACGTCATATATAAGACTGAGAAGGAGAAATTTAATGCAGCAGTAGATGAGATTATAGAACTCTACAAGAAAGGCAGGCCCACATTAGTCGGGACGATCTCAATAGAGAAGTCTGAGAGGCTCAGCCAATTATTACACAGGAGGAATGTGGCACATCAGGTATTGAATGCGAAATACCATGAGAAAGAGGCACAGATAGTTGCCCAGGCAGGCAGACTCAATGCAGTGACTATTGCTACCAATATGGCAGGCCGCGGGACAGACATCTTATTGGGAGGTAATGCGGAATTCCTTGCAAATGACCTATTGCACAAGCAAGGGATTGAGCCGCATCAAGCCTCACCAGAAGAACGGAACAATGTACTCCTTAAAGTAAAAGAGCAGGTTCTTAAAGAACATGAGAAGGTCGTTGAATTAGGTGGTTTGCATATATTGGGGACAGAACGCCATGAAGCGCGGCGTATAGACAATCAGTTAAGAGGCCGTTCCGGCAGGCAGGGTGACCCAGGTTCTTCAAGGTTCTACCTCTCATTAGAGGATGACCTTATGAGGATATTCGGCTCAGACAGGATAACATCTATAATGAACAGGTTAGGGATGGAGGAGGGCCAGGATATCCAGCACCCACTTGTAACGAAATCCATAGAGATTGCACAGAAAAGGGTGGAATCGCGCAATTTTGATATAAGGAAACACCTGTTGGAATATGACAATGTCATGAACAAGCAAAGAGAGGTAATATACGAAGAGAGGCGCAGGGTATTAGGGGGCAGAGACCTAAAGGAACATATGCTTGAATTGGTTGAAGAGGTATTGGATAATGTAATGGATATCTATCTCAATAAGAATATCCACAGGAACGAATGGGATTACAAAGGGCTGTCAGAGTTTGTCCGGCATAAATTTCGGCTAAATACGATTGGGATGCAATTGGAAGGGTTAGAGATAGATGATATACGGGAATCTTTGTTTGAAAAAATAAAAGAGGTATACAATGCGAAGGAGAAATCCCTCGGAGAAGAGACGATGAGGCACTTAGAGCGTATAGTTATGCTCAATATCATAGATTCCAGGTGGAAAGACCATCTCTATGCCATGGATAACCTGAAAGAAGGGATAGGCTTAAGGGCATATGGGCAGAAAGACCCGCTCGTGGAATATCAGCATGAGGCATTTGATATGTTCTCTAAAATGACCACACATATAAAAGAAGAGGTCATGGAATTTGTCTTCAAGGTTCAGGCTGTCCATGAAGAATCTAGTAGGACGGGCGTCTCGCCTGTTTTTGCCCCGCTACACTTTCTCCACCCTGAGGCTGCAAGGGTGGGAGGTGGCAAATTTGAGAGTGAAGAGGAGAGGAGAGAAGCAGTTCGGTCAAGACCATCTCTATCTCAAATGGAAGAGCCAGGGCATGACCCTTATAAAAGAGAAGGGAATAAGGTTGGTCGCAATGACCCATGTTCATGCGGAAGCGGCAAGAAGTATAAGAAATGTTGTGGAAAGTAAGACTCCCTCCTATTATAATTCATATCTTCTTATGTATAACCTCATCCTTTCTGCTTGTCTTAGCATTTCCTAATAGCAACATAGAGTTATTGGCGTGGCTCGGATTAGTGCCCCTATTCCTCGTGATAGGACACACAACCCTTAAAGGTGCATTCTGGTTCTCCTGCCTTACAGGAGTTTTATTCTTCTCTTTTATAATCTACTGGCTAAGCCACGTTACATTATTCGGCTTAATCGTGCTCGTTCTTTATCTATCGCTCTATTTCGGGATATTTGGCGGACTCGTAAAATTCTTCTGGGAACGCTCTAGATATTTACCCGTCCCTCCTTACATACGCACGCTGATTGTCCTATTTTTCCCACCGGTTCTCTGGGTTACGTTAGAATTCATCCGCACACATCTATTAACAGGCTTTGGCTGGGCACTGTTAGGATATTCCCAGTATCTCACCCTCCCAGTCATTCAGATAGCAGATATAACCGGTGTGTATGGCGTATCGTTTCTGATAGTGCTGGTAAATATCGGGATATATCTGATGATTAGGAATTTCAATATAGAGATTCTTCGGCTTGCTCCTCAGAATGACAAAAAGAAATGTCACTCTGACCCTGAGTGTAACGAAGGGGAAGAGTCTAATTCAATCTATCTTATTCTCCCATGGATTTTTTTAGCCGCATCTCTAATTTATGGCAACTTTAAATTAAACGAATACCCGCAAGGTGATAGGACACTTACAGTCTCGGTGGTTCAAGGTAATATCCCGCAGGATGAAAAATGGGCGCCTGAATTCAGGATGCTAATATTGGAAAAATACGAAGTGCTTACCAGGCTTGCGGCGATGGAAGAACCTGATATCATAATCTGGCCTGAGACGTCATTTCCGGACATTATAGTTTCACCTCTCCCCAGTGGCGGGAGAGGGAGGGGTGAGGGGGGAAGTTCAGATATCATGTATCAAAAGGTAGCAACCCTGGCGCGAGATGTAAATATACCCATTCTGATAGGTAGCCAGCGAAACGATGCCCTTAGGGATGAGAGTTTTAATAGTGCCATACTCGTATCTCAGGATGGCAATATAGAGACATATTATGACAAACTCCACTTGGTCCCGTTCGGTGAATATGTCCCATTAGGCAGGTTCTTTCCATTCGTTGGTAAGGCGATAGATGTAGGGGATTTTGCTAAAGGGAATGAGTATACTTTATTTTCATTACCTCAAGGGAAATTTGGCACACTCATATGTTTTGAGGATATATTCCCGGGACAGGTTCGGCAGTTTGTCAGGGAAGGAGCAGATTTCTTAGTAAATATTACAAACGATGCATGGTTTGGCAGGACGAGTGCACCATATCAGCATGCTCAAGCCTCTGTCTTCAGGGCTATTGAGAATAGGAGATATGTAGTGAGGTCTGCCAATACAGGACTATCATGCTTTATAGACCCGAGGGGTGAGATTAAAAAGATGGATATTTTTACAACAGGCCATAAGACAGAGACGATAAGATTAAATAGTAAAAGAAGTTTTTACACCACTTATGGCGACCTATTTGCAGTTCTTTGCATTGTTATTTCGGCAATTGCATTATTGTATAACAGAAAAATCTTGAAGTATAGTGAAGTATAGAAGTATTTTCAAATTTTCGTAAGAAAATTTGCTTCACTATACTGACTGAAGAGGCGTGGGGAAAACAGATTTTCCTTACGATTAGGGGGGAACAGCGAACGAAAGTGAGCGTTAGGGGGGACGAGTCCCCTTCTAAAAAGAAAATGACGAACTGAGCGAAGCGAAATGATTTTTTATCTGACTTGCAAAAAGAATGGTGTTATAATTACATATATATTTAATTAGAAAAGATGAAAGTTCTGCTTATAAATACAAATAGAGAAACATCCCCTTACCCTACCATCCCGATTGGGCTGGCCTATGTGGCATCCTCTCTTGTGGAAAAAATGGTTTATCTTCAGAGTGGTGAAAAACCAACTTCCTATCATTTTTTGCCTCATCCTTCGGGGTTCCAGTACTGAATATCATAAAGACTTCTTTTTATTCTAAAGTGAGACATTAAGAGGATTGCTATTTAGAGAAAAATCTTTTATTCTTATTTTATGACCTCAATAAATTCTGCAATTATTTTGAATTCTCCTTCTTCGCAAGTTGGCAGTATAATGGGCTTGTATTCTTTGCTTAACGACTCAAGGATTATTTTTTCATGCTCCCAGGTTCCGTCTTGATTAAATTTCTTCTCACTCTTATATCTTTTGACAGTATATTTTCCGCCACTATCTGGATCGGTTATATCGTGGTGTTGACATAATACGATTTTTCCTTGTCTGCTACCCACAACATCTGCCATAAATACGCAATAGCTGTTATGTGGAATAAGTGGCTCCATAGAATGTCCTCTAACCTTTGTTGCAAACATCTTTTTACTCAGTTCCTTACCGATATCAACCTTAATCCATCCTTCTTCATGTGCATCTGTTCCTTCTCCGAATTTACCTGCTGCTGCAGCTAAAGAATAAATGGGCAAGTATTCTTTGTATTTGAACTCATCCGGTACTTCAATTTCTTGCAGAAACTCTTTATAGAATAATGGTTCTTCAGCCGTAGGGACGAAATATTTTTCTGGTTCAATTGCCTTTTCTTTAGGCTTTTTAGCTATACTTTCGAATTCTACTTGGTAAGCTTTAGAAATTTCTAAGATTTCTTCAAGAGAATAAATACGTTTATTTAGCAACTTCTCGACTGTCTGCTCATAAAGCAAAACGCCTCTAAATTTTTCAAGTTCATTCAATTTATTAAGAAGGATATTCTTAGCTTTATGGCTAAATTTCTCTCCTTTGGTCTCTAAAACATAACAGATATCTTTTAAGAAAAGCAGAAAATCAGGATAATATCTATGGCTTCCGTATTCAAGGTAAATCTTCTGTTCGTTTCTTATCCAGAAATCGCTTCTGCTTCCTTCTTGCTCAATAACTTTTTCAAGCAATTCAGCTGTTTTTAATTCCGGGAGCGAATCAAACTTGGCATAGTGGAAGTAAGAGTATTTAAACTGGCTGAAATAATAACAGTTAGAGATAACTTCTTTCAACTTCCTTTCATCGTTTTGTTGCAAATACATTGCGACATTTTTATCATCAACAATCCTATTAATGTTATATTCTTTAAATACTTCCTTGAGTGGGAAAACATCCGACTCTAATAAATTCTCAAACTTCAAATCGTAATATTTACTTTCGATGTAATTTTTGAAAAAGAAACAGAAAGTATTCACAAATTTGTTCTGGCATATTTTAAAATCATCTTCTCCGCAAGCATAGAAATTTAGTTCTTGGCTTTCAAAAACAGCAAAATAAGCATTAAAAGTATCTCTGCTTCTTTTAATATCAGGAATGCAGTTGATGTCTTTAATGATGCGCTGAATTATGTCGTTTTTAACCTTTTGGTCAATTACAAACTTACTTTTCGCACCGTTATTCCTTAATATTTCTTCATGAAAAATTTTCTCGTCAGCAAAAATATCAACTTCTGTAAATAAAGATTCTGGCCTATATTTTAAGAAAAGTCCGTTATATTCGTCTTTAAAACAATTATCTTTAATATACTCGGTTACAATTAATTGAGCATTCTCGATAAGAATAAAAATATCCGAATCCTGTTTGACCTTAAGAGAAGCCCTTATGCGTGGAAAGTATTTTCTTTCTAGCCGACGGCTATCACAAGTATTTGTTTCCTCTTTAATTTGTTTATCAATTCCTAAATATTTATCACTAACACCAAAATGGTTCTGTAGGTCAATAATTACTTTTTCGAAATTCTTTGATTTATCACAAACCACATGTACAATTTCTGTCTGAATCAAATTTAGATCCACCTCATCATCAAACTCGCGCAATGGCTTATTTAATCTCACCCCTCTCCCAATTATTTGTTTTACCGGCACCAAAAGATCAGTGTTGGCATCATTAATTACCCCAATAGTGTAAATATTAGGTAAATCGATCCCCTCGTCTAAGATTTTATGATAAACTACTAATTCACAAGGGATAGACTCATGTTGAATATTTGCATAGACGTTTTTTACTTCTTTTGGTGAATCGCTATGGTAATAAATCGAGTTTTTTAGAATTGCCTCTATATCCTTTAATAGATTTTCAATGTTTTTCTTATAAATTTTTTCTATAACCTCGCTAATAACCTTTGAAACTACCGCTGAGTCCTTTTCAATTTCGTTTAATGTTAGCTTTATAATGTCTTTTTCATTACAAAGATCCTTCTGTAAATACGCGTAAATAACCGTACCGTCTTCAATACTGCGGTTGATCTTAATGAAACAGAGAGGCTTTAAATCCCTTGTCGCTTTATCAAACTGCACACAGTATTTTTTTGCGATATGAATCAAAAAAATTGCAAACAGCTTTATCTTCTCATTGAGCGGTAATAATTCTTTCCCTCTTTTGAACTTCTCGCTAGATACTCCAAATGCCCTTACCAGTTTGCAATATTTATCTTCAAGGAGATTTTTTATATTGTATTTATAGATAACTTTCTGCTCTTTCTTCCCTGTCTCATCCTCTCTTGCGGTAGCGGTAAATTCCAATACCGCCTTCGGATGGAAATTTTTGATGATTTGCAACGCACCAGACTCGTTTTGATTATGATGCGCCTCATCCGTGAAAATCATGAGCTTCTTATTCTTCAAGAAATCATGGAGACTTATAGAATTACCCTGTTTATCTCTCCACATAGCATTTTCATTAACTAATTTTGTCTTGGTTGCACCTTCTCTAAACTTATCTATGTTAAAAATAAAAATATTAAAGTCTTTTTCTGTATAGAATATCGAAGGCTCATTGAAATTATCACCGGTAATAATATTAAAATTGCAAAGAACATCATCAGCCCATATAGTGTCTGAATTTTTCTTTTGAAAATTCCGGATAGTCTTATAATAAATCTCCATTTTGGCTGGGGGAGTAATAACAAGAAAGTTGTCCACGCCATACATCTTATTTAGGAAATACATAATTGCACCCATAAGCAACGTCTTTCCTGAGCCAGTTGCCATTTCAAATGTTGCGAAGGGTATTAGGGTTTTCTCTTTCTGGCCATCCTCAATGATTTCAATCGATTCAAATAATTCTTTAAAAATCAGATTATTAATATACTTTGTTAAACAATCCGCCATATAAAGAGCTTTCAACTGGTATTCCCTAAGCTGATGTTTCATCGCTGATTTCCAGATGTAGTTATAGATTTCAACTAAACTAGACCTGTCAAACAGCTGCATCTGGTAAAGATTTAAATCTTCTTTATATTCCCTAAGCAGCTTATTTAATACTTTTTCGTTCTTTTCGTAGTAACTTGGCATAGTTCTATTCAATACTGGCTATGATTTCTTGGGGCACTTTTACGATTCCTAAATCTTCAGGCATTTCCTCGTCATTACAGGTTACGCCACAATTTGTAAAAAGATACGTTTTTATCGGCTTGTATGTTTTCTTGAGGTAACGTAAAACTTCAAATAATCCATCTTGATTAATCAAGAATGAACCATTTTTATCGATCTTGGTCAGCCCGATTATACTTCTGTCTTTATTTGTTTGAATCCCAAGGTAATATCCTTTTGGTAAATTTTTATCTTCGAGTTGCCGATAATCGAAGTAATATAAAACTCCAGATGCAATCTGCTCTAAAGGGAGACTCCAATTGAAATCCTTTTGGCCGTCTTTATCTATAGATATTATTGATTCTCCGAGTTGGTAATATTTAAAACTGCCGCCACCTTGCCAATTGACTTCTTTCTCAACAGGAGAGGGGTCGAGAGCAGCCAACACCAACTTCATTCTCTTTATAATATGAGTTTCAGCATGTTTGCCTATTTCAACTCCGATCCAACTCCTTTTTAATTTGTGCGCCACTGAAAACGTTGTCCCGCTACCTCCAAAACAATCAAGAACTAAATCATTTTCGTTCGTTGCCATTTGTATAACGCGAAATAATAATCTTTCTGGCTTTTTTGATTGTGGTAAATCCACTCCTCCCTCATTCCCTAGCCCCGTAGTTTTAATGTCATACCAAAAGTCTCCTGGATGAATAGATAAATAATCATCGGCAAATAAAAGCTTAATACGAGGCTGTTCACAATCGGGATTGTAATTCCTCAGAATTAAATACATTTTATTCTTAGGAGTTACTATAGAAAAATAATCCGATCTCGTTTCCTTACGATTCCTGTCTGCTATTACCTTTGCAGAACCAGTAGTGGCTACTGTTCTCACTATTCTCCAAGCGTTTGCATATTTAAAATCATTTTTTTCCACGTTTTGGATACGGTGTTCTTCAAATATCTCTTCTATATTCCTTAATCTGAATTTGTCTAATATTTGATCAGCCTCTTCGATTTCATTCTCGGTTCTATCTTCATCCTCAATAATTACTTTTAATCTTTCTATTTCCTTTTTAGTAATATTTTCTATATAATATTTATATTCCTCATCCCATTCTGATTTCGGAATCTTTTCAAGTTTCAATCCGCGGATACCGTTTTTCCCAGCAATTATTAAATATTCTTTAATCTTTGGAATTCCTCCCGTTTTGATAATTTGAGTCATTTTTACTCCCGTGGGCTCTGCTACTTTAACTGAAACAGTCTTTAGATTCTCTCTGCCAAAGATCTCAGATAATAAAATCCACAAATACGCAAAATTATTATCGTCAATTTGAACCACCAAAAAACCATCTTTTTTGAGAAGCTTTTCTAATAAAATCAATCTGTCTCTCATCATAGTTAACCACTCGCTCAGCTCAAGATTATCGTCATAATGTTCAAATGCTCTTCCTGAATTATAGGGCGGATCTATATAGATACATTTTATCTTTTCCTCATCTGGTCTATTCTCAAACATCTTAACCAGAGTATTCAAAACTAATAGATTATCCCCTTTAATTAAGATATTCTGAATTTTCTCATCATCTTTATCTAATTCCTTTACAGCGAACTCTTTCTTATCTGCCTTGCCCTTTTGGGGTTTTTCTTCAGCCACATATGCTTTCTTAAAAATCAACGGCCTGGGTTCTTTAACTCGAATATCATTTCTATCCACCCAATAAGGTTTTACTCCTTTACCTTCTTGCTCATCAATCTCATAAAATAATGATTCATCTTTATTGACCCAATTGATAGTTGGGGCAGGAATATCTGTTGCGGTTTTAATATCTTTTTCTCCTAATAAAAGAATGGATTTTTCTTTGTTGTACCATTCTAAAGTAAGCGACCCTCTAAAAGTTTTAGAACCGTTCTTACTATTCATCAGTTACTCCTTAATTTTAAACTCTTTTTTCTTCTTTTCGGTAAGACAGAGGTAATTTAAATAACAATTTTTACATTTGTCCATATTACACACTTTATTCAATCGATTTTCAACTATATCCTCGGCTGCTTTAAAAATTATGCTTTTTGTTTTTTTAAGATCGCCTTGCTCTATCTTCTTCCTGGTGGGCTCATTATTATCCAAATTGTATACTTCGATAAAATCCGCGTCCTCTCCCGTTAGCTCTTTATAACCAATTGCATAAATTTTTAATTGCTCTTCCGTTACGTCTTCTATAATGGTTCTTTCGGCTGTCTTAAAATCAACAATAAAAGTCTTCTCTTTCTCCCCAATATCTTTTCGTTTAACAAGATCTATCCTACCGCTTACCCTGACACCATTTCCAAAATTTATCTCTATATTTTTCTCTATAAATTTAATCTTATCAAAATCAGTACAATTTTTGTTAAAATAATCGGCGATAGACCTGTCTGCATTCTTTCTCATATTGGCAGTTGTTCTTTCATCTGCATACGGTAAATGAAAATGCCCATCAATTATCACTCCTAAATCTTTCTCTGTGATTTTTTCTTTATTAGTTACTTTTCTATGTATATCCATTACAATATTATGTAACGCCCTGCCATACCCCATAGGAGGGGCTATCGGCTGCACAAATCCATAAAAAAAGGATAATTTAAATCTGTAGGGGCAACTATAGTAATCTTTAAGTATAGAAAAATTTAGCATAATTCTAGTCGGCTCTTTAGTCTCAAATTTAATCTTTTGCCTACCAGAATAATCTACTTTTCCATCAAATATAAAATGAGAGTGTTTCGCTTCAATGAGAAAACTTGAAGGATACCTATTCATTCTCTGGTTATAAACGGCTCTTGTTAAGTACAAAAATTTCTTAGCGCGTGTAACTGCTACATAAAAAAGTCTCCTTTCATCTTCAATGTTACCAGACTCATACCTTTGTTGGTTTTTAATTAGACTTTTGTCTAAATAATGCCAAACACTTTTACCCCCAGGCCTTTTATGGGGAAAGATATTTTTACTTAACCCAGGTACAAACACCGCACCAAACTCTAAACCCTTTGCTTGGTGAATAGTCATAATCCTTACTGCATTAGGACGTATGTATGCATTCTGAAGATGCCCTTCGGGATAATAGTCACCGGCTGTATAATTAAGAAAACTACAAAAGCTATTAAGCTTGCTTTCTGGAGGGGTTTTAAAATATATTGATTCAAAATCATGAATTACTTGGCTAAATTTACCCAAGTTATATAAAATTATTTCTAAATCAGGATTAAGTGAACTTTCTTCTTCTTTTAATTCAATGTTGTCTAAAAATTCCTGAAATATAGTCTGGAATATATAATCATGATAAAATTTATATCTACCGGGTAGCCATTTTTTTAATTGCCCAATAGCATCATCGAGTAATTTTTCATTAGGTCTATAATTTATAGAAAGCCAGACACTTTTTAATACCCCCTTATCTATGTTGCCATTAAGATAATCAAATATGGCCTTGGAAGCTTGTGCTTCCGGAGTAGAAAATAATTCATTAACACCTTCAACTATAAATTTGATACCATTTTCTTCCAATACTCTAATTAACTGACTGCCCAGTCGTTTAATTCGGATAAGAATTGCTATATCAGAATAATTAAGCCCTATTTTTAGCAAACTCTTAATAGTCTTAGCTATAAATTGCCACTCATCTTCTTCTTTTATAAATTCCCTGTATATAATATCTTCTTCTTCGTACTTATAATCGCCCTTTACTTTCATTTTCTTAGGCAATCGCTCTATATTATTTAATATGGTGCTATGTGCAATATCAATAATCCCTTCTGAGCTCCTGAAATTATCTTCCAAATAAATAGACTTTACTCTATGATACCTTTTCTGAAAAGTTAAAATGTTCTGTACTTCACTCCCTCTCCATTGATAGATTGTCTGGTCATCATCCCCCACAACGCACAAATTTGCCCCAAGTTCATGAATAATCCTTATAAGTTTTTCCTGAATTGGATTAACATCTTGGTATTCATCAACAATTAAATATTTAATCCTAGAAGAAATCCTTTTTCTTAAATCCTTATCTTCTTCTAGATGGTTTATTGCTTTTTCCATAATCATTGAAAAATCGAAATAGTTATGTTTTAAAAAGCAGGCATTATATTCTTCTAAAGCTTTCTTAATTTTTGGTAGGAGCTTTTTCTTTTCCAATTCACTTTCTCTTAAGATATTAATAGAGTTCATAAAAATATCTGTGTCTTTGTATCTTGCCATATCAATCTGCTTCATGCCGATTTCATCAAAATTTCTATCTATAAAGATTTTTGTCTTCACATCATCTAAAACAGTAAATTTTTGATACTCTGCAAGATAATCTTGGAGTATTTTTAAACAAAAACTATGAATCGTCCCAACATACATTTCTGCAAGTCCATAGACTTCGCCAAGCTCTTCTACAGATTTCTCATAAATTCTACTCTTTAGTTCTTCTGCTGCTTTCTCGGTAAAAGTAAAAGCAACTATGTTTTCTGGTTTTATATCCTTTTTGCTTTTTAGAATATTGACAGCTCTTTTAGAAACAATTTCTGTCTTCCCAGAACCAGCGCATGCTATCAGTTGTAAATTCTGATCTATACAATTTATTGCGTCAATCTGATTTTTAGTATATTCTTTACCCATAGTCTTATTCCTCTAAAAAATGCCCAGCTAGTTTCTTGAAGCCTTTGGTTATTTTGACTATAGTTTCTATTGATGGAAAAATTCTATTTTCATATCTAGTGTCTTGTATTAGTCAAGCACAAATTAGAGTTTTACCTCATTATCTTTTAATCATGCAAATAAACCAATTAACCACTCTTTAGATTCAGGATAATCTGAAGATGATGGGAACTTGGTTTTTCCACCACCCTCAACATAACTCATTTTAAACACCCTACCTTGTCTCATGTTTTAAATTCTACTATAAGAAATGAGTTCTGTCAATCTCTGATTTTTTTATCATGAGGAATTTTATAAAACAAAAATCTTATGCCACTGAAATCCCTTGATAAACACCTGATATTATGATAAAATTTATACTGCCATATAAAGCAGAACATCTGCAGAATGCTTTAGGTGAGTTAAATGATTTGATAGCACAATTAGAGCCGAATGAGAAAAATAAGGGGAAAGGATGAAGCAAAATTCGCTATACTTGGAGAAGTATGAGACCGCCACAATAGAATATAAAGAGGCAGAAAAGAATCTTCCGCAAAGTATCTGGAAGACTATTTCCGCATTTGCAAATGCCAAAGGCGGAGCTATCGTGCTGGGAGTAAAACATGACAAACACAAAATAATTAAACAGGGTGTAAAAAATCCTCAAAAACTGATAGATGATTTAGTCTCCGCAATTAGTGAGAAGTTTAATTTCTGCCCTGTTATAAAACCTAAAATTGCAAAAGAAAAGGGAAAACGCTTTGTAATGATTGAAGTAGAGGAAGCACTAAAATACGAAAAGCCCATCTATATTAAAGACGGAGGTCCTTTAAAGGGTGGTTATAAACGTGTCGGTTCTGTTGACCAGCGTCTAACAGACCAAGACCTGCAAAGGTTTTTCCAGGAGCGATTGTCTTCTCCTGACGCTCAGGTTTTAAAAGATACCGACCTTTCTGATATTGACAAGAAGACAATTACTGCTTTTAAAGAAATAAGAAAACTGGAGAAAGAAGGAGCCGGTGAACTACGTCTAAAAGGCAAAGAACTGCTTAGAGCATATACCATGCTTTCTAAAAATGGCAGACATCTCACAGTTGCCGGGGCACTTCTCTTTGCGAAAACAAATACCATACAAAGACTTTTCCCGCATTTCAGGCTTGATATCATTCGCATAAAAGGTATTGAATGGGGAAAAGATAAAGACCCATTTTTATCAACTGACCTTACCGGGAATTTAATACAGATTCGCAATCAGGCGTTAGATATTATCAACAGATTCTATCTCACTCCTTTTAAGTTAGACAAGAATTTAGCCCGCATAGGTGATGACCCATTTAAAAAGGCATTGCGAGAGGCGCTTAGTAATCTTCTTATGCATCAAAATTTTTTTCATCCCTCGCCATCACAAATTCGTATGTACAACGACCGCATTGAATTTTATAACCCTGGGTATTCCTTAAAAAATCCTGACGAGTATGAAACCCCTGGCTCTGAGTTGCGGAATACATTAATTGCTAAAGTCTTTTATGATTTAGGATGGGCAGAAACAAAAGGGACTGGATTTAGAACTACTATTTTAACTCTGGAAAAAGAAGGGTATCCTTCTGCAAAGTGGAGGAATGATGAGAAAAATGATACCTTCACAATAATTTTCCCTTATCCAGCAGAACAGATTACCCCACAAGTTACCGCACATGATACCGCTCAAGTCACCGACCAAGTCACCGCTCAAGTCACCGCTCAAGTCACCGACCAAGTCACCGCTCAAGTCACCGACCAAGTCACCGACCAAGTGGAAATAAGAGATAGGGTGGTTAAGATATTAAAATTTTGTGAACAGCCACGTTCTTTACAAGAGATGTTGGTATTTCTTGGATTGAAACATAGACCAAACTTTAAAGAGCAGATTCTTTATCCTTTGTTAAAAGAAGGATATTTAAAACGAACAATTCCATCTAAGCCAAGTAGCAGATTTCAAAAATACATTACTGTGAGGAAAGAATGAATGAGTGAAGACAGATACGAATTATCAGAAGGGTGGGTGTGGACGAAGATTGGCAATTTGAGTTCAGTGATTACTAAAGGTTCAACGCCAACTTCCTATGGATTTGCGTATCAAGATAAAGGGATTTTATTTGTTAAGGTAGAAAATATTTCAAATTATTCAATCAAACGTGAGACAATCTCACAATATATTTCAAGAGAAACGCATCAATTTCTTAAGCGTTCTCAATTACAAGAAAACGATATGCTTTTTTCTATTGCTGGAACAATAGGACGAGTTTGTCTTATAAAAAAAGAAGATTTACCGGCAAATACCAATCAGGCGCTCGCTATAATCAGAATTCCTAATTCAAATATTCATAAAAAATATTTACTTTATTATTTAGATTCTCGTATCGTACGGAAATTTGTCAGAAGTGAAATGAGAGGGGTGGGAATTTATAATATTAGTCTGGAAAATGCAAAGGATATTGATGTTCCTTTGCCTCCCCTAAGTGAACAAAAACGCATTGTTGAAAAGATAGAATCCCTTTTTGACCGCCTCAACAAAACCAAACAATCTCTTGCCAAAATTCCACCGCTCCTTAAGAAATTCCGCCAGTCAGTTTTAGCCAAGGCATTCAGCGGCGAACTAACAGAAGACTGGCGAACCAAACAAAAAGACTTAGAGCCCACCTCAGCCCTTTTAGCCCGCATCCGTACCGAACGCAAAAACCTTCTCGGCAAGAAATACAAAGAACCAGAGCCGATAGATATTTCAGATTTATCTGAGTTGCCGGAGGGGTGGGAGTGGGCTACGTTAGAATCAATTGGGGAAATTGTTACCGGGAATACTCCATTTACAGAAAATAAGAGATTTTACGGAGATTTTCTACCTTTCGTTAAACCAGGAGATTTAGATCAAGGGAAAGACATTGTAGCCGCAAAAAATTTCCTGTCTAAAGACGGAGCAAAACAAGCACGCATCCTCCCGTCTAAATCTATTATGGTGACATCAATCGGTGCCACTATTGGTAAAACAGGGATTTCCGCTGTGGAATGCGCCACCAATCAACAAATAAATTCTATAGTACCATCCAGCGGAATCGAAGCATATTATGTTTATTATTACTGCTTAAGCCAGTTTTTCTTCAATCAAATGCTCACCAACTCATCATCAACCACGTTACCGATAATAAACAAGGGGCGTTTTTCAGCATTACCCATTCCGATTGTTTCAACAAGAAAGCAGAGAGAAATCGTTCGAAAAATCGAAGGACTTTTTGCACAAGCCGACACCATTGAAAAATCCGTCAAAATCGCCCAAGCATATTGCGAAAAATTAACTCCGTCCATCATAGCCAAGGCTTTCAGAGGCGAATTAGTTGACCAAGACCCAAATGACGAACCAGCAGGAGGTTATAAAAAAAGTGACAGATAATGATATAAAAAGTGAACAAGAAAATTATATAACCTTTACTGCCAAGGAAAAAAAGTTACATGAGCTCTTAATTAAACGTGATGAAACTGAACAATTATAATGGTCGGGAAAAACTGGACCACTTTTTAAGCTGAAATAAGATAGAAATTGCGGTATAATACGGCCTTAAGAAGGAGGTAACCAGTATGGGGATGCACAAGAAGTTTGAACCGGTACTAAAGGCAAGAATAGCGCTGGAAGCAATCAAAGGAGAAAAGACCTTGGCTCAGATAAGCAGTGAATACGGGGTGCACGCCACACAGGTCAGCAAATGGAAACAGGAGTTAATCCAACGTTCAGGAGAGATTTTTGCAAAACCAGACAACTCTATGGCACAAGAGCACGAGGATCTTACAGATAAGCTGCATAAGACCATAGGAGAGATTACGATGGAGAACAACTGGCTCAAAAAAAAATTACAAATCTTGGGTTGATAGAGCGCCAGCAGCTCATTGATAACGAAGACCGCGATTACAGCATACGCAAACAGTGCCTGTTATTAGGCATTAACCGCTCAACATGGTATTACGAACCAGTTAGCCTATCAGAAAGGGATAAAATCCTGATGAATCTATTGGATGAACAATACACAAAGACGCCCTTCTATGGGGTGCGGAACATGACTACGTATCTACGTGAAATAGGTTATGCGGTTGGCAAAGACCATGTCCGAACACTATTACGCGCTATGGG